>ENA-OQIK01000060-OQIK01000060.1-human-gut-metagenome-genome-assembly--contig:-NODE-60-length-99420-cov-11.384506_pt1 | contig 99420 bp, 119 predicted proteins | sample MGYA00242578_ERZ504743 | MGnify/ENA primary metagenome ERZ504743 (study PRJEB26092, sample SAMD00036441) | human gut metagenome | host: Homo sapiens | study: EMG produced TPA metagenomics assembly of...
AGATCTCCAAGATCCTTGAGTGTCTTCATGTATATCCTTTCCTAGCCGCTTGTAAGCGTGGAATGGCCATATTGCCACTTACGCATAATACAAGCCCAAACGAACAAAAAACACCATACGACGGAAAAGTCGCATGGTGTTTTGTTTCCGGAAACGAAAATCAGGCCGCTTGACGGCGTGCCTTCTCCGTTTTCTCAGCCAATTGCAGCAGTCGACGGATACGTCCGGCGATCGCGTCCTTGGTGATTGGCGGGTCGGCGAGACGGCCCAGCTGCTCAAGGGACGCGTCGGCATGGTCGAGTCGGAGCTGGCCGGCGGATTTAAGATTGTCCGGAACGTCGTCGCCGAGGATTTCAAAGGCCTGGCGGACCTTATCGCAGGCTTCCGCGGCGGCCTTGGCGCTACGGCGCATGTTGGCGTCATCGAAGTTCGCCAGACGGTTCGCCTTGCCTCGGGCCTCTCCGTCGGAACGCTTTCCGGTCCATTCGCGGGCGGAATGAGGGGCGCCCATGAGGATGAGCATGCGTTCGATGGCATCGGGGTCGCGCAACGTCACACGTTCGGAGCTGCGCAGCTTACGCGGCTTGGCGGTGATGCCGAGACGACGCGCGGTGGAGACCAGCGCCAGCGCGGCCTCATGATTCGGACATACGATTTCGAGATAGCTGGCCTTGCCCGGGTCGGACAGGTGTCCGCCTGCGAGGAACGCGCCACGCCAGGCGGCCTTGATCTGGGCGATCTTGCCGTTGATGATGTCGCCCGGCAGACCCAGCACCATGTTTTTGGTGTAACGGCTGTACAGGCCGGTCTGCAGCACCAGAGCCGCGCTGCCCTTGGGGACGCGGACTATGAAGCGCTGCACCACGCCGGTCGGCGTCTGCCTGGAAACGGGGGTAAGCGTGGCTTCGTGGCCGTACAGATTTCTGATGGTGTCCTGCAGCCATATGGCCGCGTCTTGGGAATCAAGCTGCGCCTGCACGAGAATGTGGTGATCCACCGAGTGCAAACCATTGCCGAATCGAATCATCGCAGTCGCCTGTGCCTTTTTGGCGATGGGCAACTCGTTGTCGATTGCGGCCAGCTCGCTTTTGACGTCATCCAGAAGAGCCAAGAGCCAACCTCCTACTTTCCTGTTCTTCCCTATAATTTCAGGCGAGTCGCGGACTCGACCCGCACTGCTACCGGCTTACTGTGATACCGAATAACTTGGACAAAGCCGGCAGCTTTTCTTTGTATTTGGATACTGTCTTCTCACAATGCGGTCATCAATCGGCCGAACGCTTGTCCAGCTCGCGGGCCGATACGGAGACCGTGAGACCACGTGCACGCAGGCGCTTGGCCAAGGCCTCGCTCATGGCCACGGAACGGTGCTGGCCGCCGGTGCATCCGAACGCGATGGTCACATAGTGCTTGTCTTCCTGCGCATAACCTTCGATGGCGATGGCGATGGCTTTCTCGTAGGCGTCAAGGAACTCCTCCGCGCCCTCGCTGGAGAGCACGTAGTCGCTGACCGGTTTGTCCTTGCCCGTCAGCGAACGAAGCTCCGGCACCCAGAACGGGTTGGGGAGGAACCGGACGTCCGCCACGAAATCGGCGTCTATCGGAATGCCGTATTTGAATCCGAAACTGAAGATATGCACGGAAACCGTGGTCGGTCCGGAACCAAGCAGACCCTCGTACAGTTTCGTGGACAGCTGATGGATGCTCAATGCCGAGGTGTCGATGACGATGTCGGCGTGCTCTTTGAGGTTCTTCAGCAGGTCACGTTCCTCAAGGATGCCGTCGATCAGACGATTGCCCTGCTGCAGCGGATGGGGCCTGCGCACGGATTCGTAGCGCTTGATGAGCACCTCGTTGCTGGCGTCGAGGAACAGGATGCGGGTCTTCACCCCAAGATCGTCCAGATGGCTCAGCACGGCGGACAGGTCGTCGAAATAGTCACGTGACCTCACGTCGATGACCGCGGCGAGTTTGTGGATGTTCGAACCGGAGCTGGTCATCATGTCCACCAGCGGGACAAGCAGTTTCGGCGGCATGTTGTCGACCACATACCAGCCCATGTCCTCGATGCTGTTGGCCGCGTGGGACCGGCCCGCGCCGCTCATGCCGGTGATGAGCAGCACTTCGAAGCCTGCGGCCGGAGAAGGCGCGCTCGTATGCCTGCCTGCCTGGTTGACGGCGTTGTTCTTTTCGTTCATCACAGGGCCTCCTTAAGCGCGGAGCGCATGGCATGTTCCAATGCTTCGACTTTCTGATGGCTGGTGGGCTCGGTCGGCGGATCGTTGTCCCATATGCCGGTCATCAGCCAGACTTGAATCATGGCTTGGTACAGCAGCATCTCCTCGCCGCCGATGGCGGTGCCGCCGCATGACCTCCAGGCCTGCATGAGCTTGGTCGGGCGGGGATCATAGACCACGTCGAGTAGCGTGCCGTTCGTGACTATGCCGGCTGAGGCAAACGCCTCGGCGATCGGATCGGCGGCAAGGCCGGGGATGGTGTTGATGACGACGTCCGCATGGGACAGCAGATTCGCCGCATGGTCCATGGCGACGATGCTTATGGAGCCGACGCCCATATGGCTTTCCGCCAATGGTTCAAGCGCCTCGTTCTTATCGGGATGGCGTGCCACGACGGTGACATGTCCAATGTGGGGCATCTCGGTGCAGGCCGCCAAAGCCGAGGTGGCGGTGTTGCCATTGCCGATGATCACCGCCTCGCCGTCTTGTCCAGAATCCATCCGCATGCCACGTGCCCGATACGAGTGCTCGAAGGCGAGCTCAATTCCCTTCACATCCGTGTTGTAGAGCCTGATCGCAGGGATGGCGGCGTTCTTATCGTTCGCGCCAGACCAGTCGAAGACGGCGGTGTTGGCCACCTTCAGCTCTTTCGCCCACGCGTTGCATGGCACGCCATATGGCTGGATGGTCTTCTTCAACGGCATGGTCAGGCTCAGTCCCGCCCAGCTGGAATCAAGCGACTCCAAAAAATCCTCAAGCTCCGTCTCGCCGACCTCGTGCCTGCCATACGACCAGCTGTCAAGTCCTAGAGCTCGATAGGCCGCATTATGCAATACAGGGGAAAGCGAATGCGCGATGGGTTTGCCAAGGACCGCGCACCGATGGTCCACCTCGGTCATGTTCCCTCCCTTACTCTCACCATTCATCATGCTAGCAACGCAGAAGCGATTGCTCGTTACAGATTCTATTTCTTTTCATCTTTCGGACTGTTTCCATCCGATTTCACTGTTCGGAGGGCATCCTCCGCCTTCGAAGCAATGTCAACGGACGAATGCAATGCCTGGTAAATGTTCTCGGCCTTGGCATGGCCGATGCCTTTGACCTGTTCGAAATCCTCCACGCTCGCCTCACGCATGGCGCGTACGGAGCCGAAATGGTTGAGAAGCCGTTTCTGATAGGCTTCGCCGATGCCGGGAATGTCGTCCAAAGCGGAACGCAAAGCTCCTTTGCGTCTGGTCTGACGATGGTAGGTGATGGCGAAACGATGCGATTCGTCACGCACCCGCTGCAGCAGATACATGCCTTCGGATTGTCGCTTGAGGATGATCGGATAGTCGTCATCCGGCACCCAAACCTCCTCAAGACGCTTCGCCAATCCGCAGACGGCCACATCGTCCACGCCGCAGTCGGCAAGCGCCTTGGCCGCCGCCATCACCTGCGGTTTGCCGCCATCGACCACGACCAGATTCGGCTTATAGGCGAAATGGCGACGGTTGGTGTTCTGCTGCACGGCATCCGTTTCAGGACCATTCGTGCCATCCGACCTATCATTTTGCGTGGCCATCCGACGCTCGTTGTCCATGCTTTCCCCGGAATCGCCGGCGATGTTGCCATGGCGGAAACGACGGGTCAACGTCTCATACAATGCGCTCAAATCATCCAACGCGCCCTGCCCGTCCGCACCTCGGATGGCGAAACGGCGGTACTCCGACTTTTTCGCGATCGCGTCTTCGAACACCACCATGGACGCTACCTGGAATGCGCCGCCGACTGTGTTGGAAATGTCGTAGCATTCAATGCGCAACGGCGCCTGTTCAAGCCCAAGAGCCTTCGCCACATCGTTCATCGCATCGGAACGTGCGCCCATATCGCTGATACGGCTCATCTTGCTGCGTGCCAACGCCTGCTTGGCATTGTCGTTGGCACGGTCCATAAGCTGTTTCTTGTCGCCTCTGCTGGCTACACGGATGGTGACGGCCGCTCCACGCAATCCGCTTAGCCATTGCTCAAGCCCTGCGCTGCGCGACGGTTCGATTGGAACGATCACCTCACGGGGAACAGGCGCGATTGGAGCCAGCAGGTCGGCACGTCCCGTCTGCTCCTGACGTTCGTTGCGTTCCTTCGTGGCCTGCGCACGGGCGATAGCATCCGTTGCGGTCACGGTCTGTGTCGAACCGATCGCATTGCGCTGCTCGGTCACGACGGTCGAATCGGAGACGGCCGCGCTCTCCCCCGTGGTTTCCGAATATACCTGAGTGATCAGATCGGCGATCAACTCCGCGTCGCTCACATCTTCGACTCGCTCCACACTCCAGTTACGTTCGCCGCGAATTGATCCGGACCGCACGAAGAACGCGTGCACGCTGGCTTCAAGCTCGTCGGACGCGATGCCGAACACGTCGGCGTCGACATCCGAATCGAACACGACGGCGTTCTGCTGGACCACGGTCCCGAGCATTTGGATCTGATCGCGCAGCCGGGCCGCCTTCTCGAATTCCAGTTCGGCGCTCGCCTGCTTCATGTCGCGGGTCAGTTGGGCGATATACGATTTGCCGATTCGGCCGGTCATCACGCCGACAAGCTGCTCGCACATCCTGCGATGCTCGTCAGCGCCGATACGGTTCACGCATGGAGCGGAGCATTTGCCGATCGATGCCAACAGACATGGACGGCCCGTCAACTGCGCCTTGTGGAACACGCTCTTCGAGCATGTGCGCACGGGAAACGTCTTCAGCAACGCGTCGAGGCTGTGCCGAAGATCCCATACCTTGGCGTACGGGCCGAAATATCTGGTATCGCGACGTTTGCGGCTGCGAGTCACCCATACGCGTGGGATGCGTTCGCCTGATGAGATGGCCAGATACGGGTAGGTCTTGTCATCGCGGAACACCACGTTGAATCGTGGGTCGAACTCCTTGATCCACGTGTATTCGAGTGTGAGCGACTCCAGTTCCGTACCCACTACCGTCCATTCGAGGCTGCGAGCCGTCAACACCATGGTCTGGGTGCGTGGATGCAGCTGGTAGAGCGGCTGGAAGTAGTTCGTCAGCCGGTTGCGCAGGTTCTTGGCCTTGCCAACGTAGATGACGCGCCCCTCGCCGTCACGCCACTTGTATACGCCCGGCTGCGCGGGAATGTCGGAGGTTTTCGGACGGAACAGGTCGCGAGTATCCCCCAACAGGGGCGCGCCGTTCTTGTTCACTCCCCTGCCGTCGGATTGGGTGCCGGCGTCCGATACTGCGGTTTCCCGTAACGCATCCGCCGTTTTGCGCCACACGTCCGGACTGTGTCGTTCGAAATCAGTCACAGCATATCCCTAAGGAACTTGCCCGTCCACGACTGTTCGCATCGCGCGACCTGCTCCGGCGTGCCTTCGGTGACGATGGTGCCGCCGCCGTCACCGCCTTCCGGCCCCAGATCGATGATCCAATCCGCGGATTTGACCACGTCGAGATTGTGCTCGATGACGATGACGGTGTTGCCCTTGTCCACCAATCCCTGCAATACGAGCAGCAGTTTGCGCACGTCCTCGAAATGCAGGCCGGTGGTCGGCTCGTCGAGGATGTACACGGTTTTGCCGGTGGAACGCCGTTGGAGTTCCGTCGCGAGTTTCACGCGCTGCGATTCGCCGCCGGACAGCGTCGGCGCCGGCTGGCCGAGCCGGATATAGCCGAGACCGACCTGCACCAGGGTGTCCAGGTAACGCGAGATGGACGGGTACGCCTTGAAGAACTGCGCGGCCTCCTCGATGGGCATGTTCAGCACGTCGGCGACCGATTTGCCGTTGTACTTCACTTCGAGAGTCTCGCGGTTGTAGCGCTGGCCGTGGCATTCCTCGCAGTCCACGTACACGTCCGGCAGGAAGTTCATTTCGATTTTCAACGTGCCGTCGCCGTGGCATGCCTCGCAGCGGCCTCCCTTGACGTTGAACGAGAACCGTCCGGGACCATAGCCGCGCACCTGCGCTTCGGGCGTCTTGGCGAACAGCGTGCGGATTTTGTCCCATACTCCCGTATAGGTGGCGGGATTGGAACGCGGAGTGCGGCCGATCGGATTCTGGTCGACGTGGATCACCTTGTCGCACTGGTCCACGCCTTCCACGCGCGTGTGCTTGCCGGGCACGATGCGCGCGCCGTTCAGCTTGTCCGCAAGCACCGGATAAAGGATCTGGTTGACCAGCGTGGATTTGCCGGAACCGGACACGCCCGTCACGCAGGTGAACACGCCCAGCGGGAAATTGACGTTCAGGTTCTTGAGGTTGTTCTCGCGGGCTCCGACCACGCGCAGCTGCTTGGTCTTATGCGTCTTGCGGCGTGCGGCGGGCACTTCGATCTTCCGTCGGCCGGCGATGTAGTCGCCGGTGATGGAGCGTGGCGCTTCGGTGATTTTTCTGGCGGGGCCGGAATACACGACCTCGCCGCCATGTTCGCCGGCGCCCGGACCGATGTCGATGACCCAGTCCGCGTTTCTGATGGTGTCCTCGTCATGTTCGACGACGATCAGCGTGTTGCCGAGGTCGCGCAAATGATGCAATGTGCCGATCAGCCGTTCGTTGTCACGCTGATGCAGGCCGATGGATGGTTCGTCCAGCACATACATGACGCCCACCAGGCCGGAGCCGATCTGGGTGGCCAGTCGGATGCGCTGCGCCTCGCCGCCCGACAGGGTCTTCGCCGCACGCGACAACGTCAGATAGTTCAGGCCGACATCGTTGAGGAAGCCGAGTCGTGCGCGAATCTCCTTGACGACTTCGCCGGCTATCTGCGCGGCCGAGCCTTCGAGTTCTAGGCCGTTGATCCATGCGAGGCTCCGTTCGGCGGACATGTCGCACACGTCCGCGATGGACTCGTCGCCCACGGTGACGGCAAGCACTTCCGGACGCAGACGCCGCCCATGGCACGCCTGGCATGGCACCTCGCGCATGTATGACTCGTAATACTGCTTCATCTGGTCGGAATCGGTTTCGTCATGCCGGCGCATCAACGTGCGCACCACGCCTTCGAAACCGGTGGAATACTCGCGCATGCGACCCCAACGGTTGCGGTACGAGACCTGCACCTTGAAATCGCGGCCATACATGATGGCGTCGCGCGCGTCCTTGGGCAGATCCTTCCAAGGCGTGTCCAGGTCGAAGCCCATCTCATCGCCGAGTCCCTCAAGCACATGGCGGTAGTATTCGCCGGTGCCTTTGGTCATGCCCCACGGTTCGATGGCGTTCTCGTTCAGCGTCTTGTCCGGATCGGGAATGACCAGTTCGGGGTCGATTTCCAGCTTGTATCCGATACCCGTGCATTCAGGGCAGGCGCCATACGGCGCGTTGAAGGAGAAGGTACGCGGTTCGATCTCGTCGAGTTCCAGCTGATGGCCGTTCGGGCAGGCGCGTTTCTCGGAGAACGGCTTGCGGCGGTCCGGATCCTTCTCGTCCAAATCGACGAAATCGGCGACGACCACGCCTTTGGAAAGCTTCAACGCCGTTTCGATGGAATCGGTCAGACGCTGGCGGATACCGTCCTTGACCACCAGACGATCCACCACCACTTCGATGGTGTGCTTCTTCTGCTTGGCGAGCTTGATGTCATCGGACAATTGCCGCATCTCACCGTCGATCAGCGCACGCGCGTAACCATCGCCACGCAGCAGTTCGAGCAGATCCTCGAATTCGCCCTTGCGGCCGCGCACGACCGGCGCGAGAATCTGGAAACGCGTGCGTTCCGGATACTTCAGCAACGTGTCCACCATCTGCTGCGGTGTTTGCGCGCTTACCAGGGCGCCGCATTCCGGACAATGCGGAATGCCGGTGCGGGCGAACAGCAGTCGCAGATAATCATAGATCTCGGTGATTGTGCCGACCGTCGAACGCGGATTGCGGTTCGTGGTCTTCTGGTCGATCGAAACCGAGGGGCTCAGCCCCTCGATGAAATCGACGTCCGGCTTGTCCATCTGCCCCAGAAACTGGCGCGCGTACGCCGACAGCGATTCGACATACCTGCGCTGGCCCTCGGCGAACAGCGTATCGAACGCCAACGAGGATTTGCCCGAACCCGACAGGCCGGTGAACACCACCATGCGGTTGCGAGGAAACTCCAAGTCCACGTTCTTGAGATTGTGCTCGCGAGCGCCTTGGATGGTGATTTTGAGGTCGTTGGGTAGGTGGGTGAGGTCTGCTATGAGTGAGTCGTTCGTTGTTTTCATGGGGGCTTTTTTGATTTCGCGTGTGAGGAATGCGTCGCTGGTGAGTACGCGTTCGACCACGACTTCGTTGTGTGTCGTGTTGTTGCGTTTGGTTGTCATGGTGTTCTTCCGCTTGGTGTTGCCTGTTCTGTTGTATAGGATAGCGTATTTTTGTTGTGGGTTCGAACAGGTGTTCTATTTGGTGTTGTTGTTTGGTATGTCGTTGCCGGGTATGTCGATTGGCCAGTGGTGTTGGTCGTGCAGGATGGTTGTGGCGTCGCGTATGGGGATGCGTTCCTGTTCGATGCGTAGGTATTGGATGTCTGTTCCTGTGCAGAGTGTTTCGTAGAGTTTGCGTTCTTCGGTGGTGAGTCCGGGTGTGGGTTGTGGGGTTTGTGTGGTGAGGGGTTTGTTTTTGGCGTCGAATTGGGTGCCGTATTGTTCGTATGTCCGGTATGCGGTGGTGTCCATCAGTATGGATGTGCATGGGATGCCGGTGGCGCGTAGTTTGGAGAGGATGTCGAGTCCGTTGGCGTCCATGTCGCCCCAGTAGATGATGTTGGGGATGGTGGTGAGCCATGGCAGGAGTGTTGTGATGTGTGATGTTGCGGCGTATCCGTTGCCGAGGATGCAGATGGCGTGTTCGACGGTGGGCATGGCTTGGTAGGTGTCTTTGTTTTCGATGATGATGGCGTGTTCGATGTCGGTTGGCTGGCTGCGGACCCATGGTTGGGTGACGATGAGGTCGGGTTGGTCGTGGTGTTCGGCGTCCATGAGGCGTAGTCGGAGTTCGTTCGGGCGTTCCTGGAAGGTGAGGTTGTCTTGTCCGGTGAGCTGGCATATCGCTTTGCGGCGTTGGGAGTTGGGTGCGCCGAGCCATTTGGCGCTGAATCCTGGGATGGGCGCCATGCGTGGGGTCATGGTGTGGCAGTCGTGGTTTGCGAAGTAGTGGGCGGCTTGGATGACGAGGTGGAAGTCGGTGTCGTCGTGGTCTTTGAGGGTTTTGGCGACGTTCATGGCGTTCGCCGGTTCGAGGCCGAATTCTTTGGCGAGCGCGCTCATGCGGTCGTGTTCGCGTAGGTAGCGTTCGCGGGTTTGTTTGGTGGCGATGCGGAGGGCGGTGTCGAGGTCGGGTATGGTCACGGAGTCGATGAGCGGGCTTTTTTGTTGGATGAGTCCGCTGGAGACGATTTTGGTTTTCTCGCTGGTTTCGCAGTGGTGTCGCCGCGCCCAGTCGCGGATGGTTTCGTTTTGGGCGCGGATTTGGTTGTAGTGCTGCTCTAGTTCGGCTTGTTTGGGCAGTCGGATGGTTTTGCGCAGCGGCCAGGATTCGTCGGTGTCGTACATGTGCCTGGTGAGGTGGGCGTCGACGTATTCGTCGAGTTTCCGGCGGATGTCCGTTTCGCCTGTGGTGTTTCTGGCCGCTGCCATATTATGCCTCCGTCGCGGGTTGCGTCTGCTCGACGGTGGCGTCTTGTGTTTCGGCTTGCGTTGCCGGCTCGCGGTCGAGCTCCTGCAGGTACGAGTTGCCGGTTGCGGGATCCTTGTATGCCACGTACGCCTTGTCTGCGATGCTGAGGATTTCGGCGGTTTTGCTTTCCGGCGCGGATACGATGATCTGGAAGCCGAGGCGCGGCAGCACGGTCAGCGCGCGTTTCGTGTAGCGTCCGTCGGCTTTGATGAGGGCTTCGTCCAGGAACAGCGTGGCGTAGGTGGGCTTGCCGGTCAGGTCGCCGCCGAGCAGGTAGATCAGGGCCGCGCCGTAGACGAACGAGGTGAGTTCCTGCAACGCGCCGCCGGACTTGCCGCCGGTGGAGCTGATGCGCTCGTCGGGCAGATCGTTATGGTGCACGATCGCGTAGAACGAGCTGCGCACGCGCGGATCGAGGTTGCGCGCACCGTATTCCTTGATGCCGTTCGTGTCGCGGATCTGGCCGAGTTCCGCCTGGAGCCTGCCGATGAACGTTTCGCAGCTTGCGAACGCCTTGCGCGTCTCCATGGGATTGCTGCGCGCGTTGCGTGTCCAATCGTCGAGCTTCGACATGATGCGGCCCAACGAGGATTTGAACTGCCGGTCGATCGGGTGGAAGTCCACGTGGAGCGAGAGCCTGCCGCCGCGGGGGCCGAACTGTTGGCCTTTGAGCATGCCGTTGATGCGGTCGAGCTGCTCCCTGACGTTCTCCTCGTCGGTGTTGAACGCGCGGTTGAGCTGTTGGAAGCTCATATACAGCTTTTCGACGCTGTTCGCATACTCCTCGTCGGTCGCGGCGCGGGTGACGAGCATGTTGAGGTTCTTGAACTCGTCAAGGAAATACGGATAGTCCTCCACGCTCGCCATGACGGTGTCGCCCTCCGTGGAATGGTGCTTCAGATAGTCGCCCATGGCGCGTTCCGTGTCGGCGCGCAATTGGACGGCACGCTCGTCGATCTGCTGGAGTCTCGCACGCACGGTGTTGCCGATTCTGCGCAGCACGCGCACGTCGAACGGCGCCGTCCCCTCACGGTCGAAACCGCCGGCGATGCGCTGCGGCCGTTCCTGCGGACGCGACGTGTCGAAACAGGTCTCATACGTGTCGGCCAGCAGATTCGACACCATGTCGGGCAATGCGGTATCGTCGAAATCGGAGTCGCCATGCATGTCGAGCCATGCCTGTTCGGCCTGGACGGCATGCTGCGCGTTTTCCAATTCCGCTTCGGCACGGTACCTGGTCTTGCCCTCGTCGTCCTTCTGCCGTAGCAGCTGTTTCAACTCGTCCTGCAATTGCGCCAGTTCCGGATCGCTTTCGATCCGTTCGATCTGCAGACGGATCCGTTCCGCCTTCGTCTCGAGCCCGTCCACGTCGATCTTGCCCCATGGCAGATCCGCGACGGTCAATGCGAGCTCATGCTCGTCCTGCAGCAGAGTCATGGCGTTGGCCATCTGCCTGCCGCGGCGGTCGGCGTCCTCCAACGCCCGTTCCGCCCCGTCAAGCTGGCGTTCCAATTCGGCCAGATACCGTTCGTTCACGAAGCCGATGACCTGACGCAGGCCTTTGACGCCATGGAAGCCACGGTCGCCGGATTTGATCTGCCCGTCGACCTGCACCTGCCGTTCGGCCCGGTCCATGTCGTCGATCGCCTCCACGCAACGCGCGTCGAACCGTTGCGACGCGGTCTGCTCCTTCAACCATCCGACGAACGGCGAATCCTCCTTGTACCGCAGCTTCGACGACATCCACCCCTCGTTGCAGGCCGAATCGTATTGCGCGTCGGTATCGACGAAACGCCAGGCACGCCGCGTCATACGCGTCGGATCGATCGCGCTGACCTTCGCGGCGAACCCCTGCTCATGCCGCTTGTCCACGAGAATGGTCTGCGCGATGGGCGCGTACGTGACGTCCATCGCCAGACGCCATTGCTCGTCCCCCTCGTCCACGTCCATCAGTTCGGCCACGTACGGCAGTTCCGTCTCGTCCAAGCCCGTCGCCCGTGCGATGAGCGTGCGCGCATGGTCCATGTCGTCGCTGATGCGCGTCCTGTGTTCGATCTTGCGCCGGTAATCCTGCCTCAACAGGTCGCGTTCGCCCTGCCGGGCGTGACGTTCCACCACCATCCGCTGGTATTCGGATCGCGCGTCTTCCAAACGCTTGTCGTACGTGTCGAGCGACAAGGCGAGCGCGGCGCGTTTGGCGTTCCATGTCTGCTCGTCGGCGGGGAGTCTGCCTTCGACGCGTTCGAACCGTTCGGCGATGGCGTGCCGTTGTCTGCGCGCCTCGTCGGCGTCCTGGCGTGCGCGTTCGAAGTCCTTGCCGAGTTGCTGCAGGCTGCCGCCGTCGATGCCGTTCATGCGTTCTTTGACGGCTTCGATTTGCGTGTCGAGTTCGTCGATGCGCTGCTGAGACCGGTCGATGGCGTCCTGGGATTCCTTGGCTTTGCGTTGCGCCGATGGCAGTCCGGCGCGTACTTCGCTGGCCATGCGCGACCATGTCCATGCGGCGAGCGTCGTCTCGCCTTGCTCGCGGTCGGGGTCGATGGGCGTGTATTCGCGGCGTTCGCTGGCTTGTTTGGCGTATTCGCCGTAGCGGACTTGTATGTCCTGCAGGATGGCGACACGTCCCATTTTGTCTTCCATGCTGTGGAAGTTCTCGCTGAACCGGTTGTAGTCGTCGACGGTTTCGCGGGCGAGCCGGATGGATTCGGGCACGTCGAGCACGCCCTGTTTGAAGATGTCGTCGAGTTTGGAGGGCGCGTCGGCGGATTGGATCTTGTGCAGGAGCCTGCATGCTTCGGCGCTTAGGCCCATGTCCTGCCAGATGGAGGCGTGGAACGCCTGCGCGTTGACGTGCGTCGTGCATCCTGGGTAGGTCTGTTCCATCAGTCCTCGCGTGAATGACGTGTCGCGGTGCCGGTCCATGAGGCGCGGGTCGATGGTCTGGTTCCAGGTGACGTATTGGCGGCGCAGTCCGTCCGGCCCGCCGCCTGCGGTCAGGTAGAGGAATTTTGCGCAGGACAACAGTCCGCCGTCGCTGCGGTTCGCGTATGTGTCGACGATCGCGCCCCAGATGTTCTGCGGGGTGCCGTCCGCGTCCCTGCCGCGCAGGAAGATCGGGGTCTCACCGTTTTCGCCGTCGCTGATGCCGATCATGCCGCGCAGGTACGTGTAGTCGTTGCGTTCCGAACGTCCCGAATTCGACGCCTTATTGTAGGGGGTGCCGGATGGGTAGAGCAGCGAGATCTGCGCGTCGACGAGCGTGGATTTGCCCGATTCGCTCGCGCCGGCGAGCAGGGTCACCGGCATCGCATCGTCCATGGACGGGCGGAACACGTGGTAGCCGCCGTAGGAGCCCCAGTTGACGATCTGCCGGCTTTGCAGCATCCAACGGTCGGAAACGATTTTCATGCCGTCTTCCATCAGTGTTCCCCTCCATCAAAAGCGTCATCGGCCGAATCGAAATCGAACGCGTCCTGCTCGACGCCGGACGAAACCGTCCCGGTCGAATCGGAAGTATCGCCACCATCCGCGCCGATGGACGAATCGTCATAACCATCGCCATCCGCGTCTTTCATACCATCGCCATCCGCGTCTTTCATACCATCGCCATCCGCGTCTTTCATGCCATCGCCATCCGTATCATCGGAGCCGAGCCACCGGTCGGCGAGCTTCTGGTCGAGCACCATCGGCACCAATGGCGTGAGCACGTACATGTTCTCGTCCCCCGTTTCCGCGAGATACCCGTAGGTGCGCATGCGCGAGATGACGGACGTGATCTTCTTCGCCGTGCCCTCCTCGTCGTTGCTGGCCGTGAGGAAGCCCGCTCCCGTGGCGAGCAGCGCGCGGATGTCGTCGAAGCTGATGAGCCAGTCGCCCGGCTTCGTCTTCTGGTTCTCGTACTCCAGCACCTTGATGCGCAGGGCCGCGAGCGTGGCGGCCTCCTCGCGGGTGAGGCTCACACGCGTCTTCAACGAGCGGATGTTCGTCTCCGCGTCCGTGACCGGCGACGCGTACATGATCCGGTATTTCGTGTTGTCGACCAGTCTGAGCATGTCGTTGTTCAACGACCGTTCCACGGCCTCACGGTACTGGCACGCCCTGTCGTACAGGCTGCCGTCGATGTAGCGTTCGCGTTTCAGCGCGATCGCGGCCATACGCGCCTCAAGAGGCATGTCTCCCGTATCCCCGTCGAACAATGCCGGCCTGTCCCTCGTCATATCCGGCCCTTCGGACGGCATGCCGGATTCCGGGCCTGTCTCCTCTTCGATGCCGATGCCAGTGTCGAATCCGTCGGTGTTGTCCGTCATGCTCATCCCTCCTCGATGATCTCGTCAAGCGCCGCCTCGGTGGTGAGGATCGGCCTGGTGCGCCACACGCGCTCGCCTCCGTCGATGGATACGCAATGCCATGCCACGGTTGCCGGTCCGTCCTGCGTGCGTAGGGCGCTTAGGAAGCCGATCAGCTCGCTTTCGCGCCGTTCCTCCCGGGGCAGCCGGTTGAAGCTCGCCGCGAAATCCACGAACCTGCCGTCCGCCGTTTTGACCGGATCGCGTCTGATGAGTCCGATCATGTGCGTCAGCCGCGGGCCGCACATCTCGACCATGGCCTTCAGGTCCGGCGCGTCGACGTTCGTCGAAGGCGCGTCGTCCAATCCGGCCGTGGCCGCGCGCGCCATCGATTTCGCGGGCCTGGACGGCAATGCCTGGAATTGCGCCGTGCCGGTGTCCGTACGGTATGGGCGTTCGTCCGAGCCGGGGTGCGTCTTCGCGTCGTCGCTGGCCCGCACGAACAGTCTGTGGAGCTTGTCGAGCATGGTGCGGTAATGCGTGTCGGTCTGCTGGCGCACCAGACGGCTCACCGCCTCGTCGGATATGCGGATCTGCCGGCGCACGTCCTCGATGCCCTCGTAGATGCGTTTGAGTTCGGCGCGTACCTGGGCGAGCAGGATGCCTGGCTCGCCCTCGAGATACGGGTTCTGGGCGATGTCTCGCACCGCCTCGTCGATTTCGCGGCGTCCCTCGTCGGTGACGATCACCTGGAACGCGTCCTCGAAACGCCGGCCGCTGTCGGATTCGTGGAACGACCTGTGGTATTCGTCATGGTAGGTGCCGAGCGCCTGCTCCACGCTGATGGAGCCCGACTGCATGCTTCGGCGCAGATTGTCGCCGTTGTCGCGTTCCTCGAGCGCCAGTTCGCGCAGGTCGATCGGCACGCCGCGCAGCGTGTTGTGGATGACGCCGATGATGTCGCCGACCTGCTGCGAGGTGAGCTTGTCCAACGTGTCGCTGTGCTTCAATTCGTCGATCTGCTTTTGCCGCTCCTCGATGTCGCGTTCGAGCAGGCGGATGCGTTCGCGGGGGTCGGCGGTCAGCTGCATGCGCGCATGCTCGATCTCCATGATGATGCTGTTGGCCTGCGCGCCGGACAGCGCTTTCGTGGTGTCCTCGAGCCGGTCGAGCGCCTCGATCGCACGGTGGGCGCGCGCCGTGAGACGGTACAGGTAGCGGTGCGAGGCGACGTCGAGCGAATTGGCGAGCCACGCGTAATCGCCTTCGCCTTCCTTCGTCAGCTGCTGCAGGATCGTGTGCGCGGCTTCCGCGGACGTCTGCCCTTCCTTGGGCGTGTAATCGCCCGTTTCCGCAAGTCGGGTCAGACTGCGGGAGAACCGTTCCTCGACGATCTCGCGTGGCAGCTCGCCGGTGAGCGGGTCGAACGTGGAGCGCAGCAGCGCGACGTACAGCATGGAATTGCCGCGCAGCAGCAATCGCAGCACCCCGGTCTCATACACGGGCCGGAGCCGTTCCATTTCCCGTCTTACATCCGCCAACGGCGTCCCGTCCTTCCCTTAGCCACAAGTTTCCCGATGCGCATCCATTGTAAGATAACATGTCCGTTTTCCCGTGATCGCGGCGGGAAAACCGTCCGGCGCGAACGTCATTTGAAGATGACGTAGCGGCACAGCAGGAAGCCCCAGACCGCCTGCATGCCCATGGTGACGATCTTGACCGCCGTGGTGGGCCAGCCGAGCAGTCCGGGGATCCAGGCCATCATCAGGTTGGAGAACAGCAGGTTCCAGCAGTACATGGCCACGAACATGGCTATCGAACGCGCGTAGTTCGACGAGGATTTGAATGTGACGTTGCGGTTCATGACGTAGTTGAATGAGCCGGAGCAGAAGACGGCCACGGCATTCGCCAGACGGAACGGCAGGCCGGCCAGCTGAAGCACGGCGAACACGCCGAATTCCACGAAGGTCTGCATGGCCGAAACGCCGCCATAGCTGAACAATTGTCTGACGATGCCGTTTTTCGGTTTTCCGTCCGTCGGCATGCGGTCTCCTCCCGGTCGTCTCAAACGCTACGGCTGGAAAGCATAGTCACACATGTGGCTACGGACGCGCCGGAGGCGTTTCGGCCCGGCGGAATGAAAAAACGGAAGGACGCCCCTTCCGGAGTTTCCGGAAGGGGCGTCCCCCCACGTTTTCGGATCGTGTCCGCTCAGATGCTCATCGCCATGAGCTGGGCCGCATACTCCTCCACAAGCTCGCTGTCGCGCTCCGTCCAGGAATGGCTGGCGGAATCGTCCGGCACGAAAGTGGCGTCGATGTCGATGTTCTCGTTCATTTCCTTAATACCTCCGTTCGTCCCATTTGCCCCCGGCGACATTGCCGACTTTCATGGAACAGGCAAAAGTCTGGACCATAAACGCGTTCGATGCAAGAGCGTGTTCACATCGTGGTCAAACGTTTTTCCTCCACGCGTACATGCCGTGTCTCCGGCGTGAAGACGATACGATGGGGGCATCCCTGCCACCAACCAAAGGAGGACGATGATGAGCGACGAACGCGATGAGGCCGAACCGATCGAACTGGGATACATCAAGGACCTCGGGGACATGATTTCCGTTCAGGAGGGGGCCACCGTGTCCCGCACCGTCATGCAGAAGGCCGGAGGCAACGTGGTGCTGTTCTCCTTCGACACGGGCGAGGAGCTCAGCGAGCATACGGCCGCGATGCCGGTGTTCGTGCAGACGCTGAAGGGACGGCTTAAGGTGACGGGCAACGGCAGGACCGTGGAGCTTGTTCCAGGAGGCCTGGCCTACTTTCCCACCCGCATCCCGCACGCGATATACGCCGAGGAGCCGTCCGTCATGATGCTGACGATGGTCACGCCGGCACGCGACAACATCGGCGACTGAAAAAACAAGACCGCCGGCATCGGATTCCATTGGATTCGCCGGTGCCGGCGACTGCTGGAAATACAAGAAAAGCTCCCTCCCGGGAGCTTTCGTTTTGTGGAGCGGACAACGGGACTCGGACCCGCGGTCTCAACCTTGGCAAGGTTGCGCTTTACCAACTAAGCTATGTCCGCATGTTTTCCACCTTGGTGGGCAACGAGTTGAAAATATACAGGAGCGTCCGCCATCGCGCAAGCCCGGCGTGTCGCGTTTTTGCGGCGCCGGACTCGCGGCAGCTCCGCACGACGGTCAGACATAGTCGTACGGCATGCGCTTTTTAACGCGCCAGAACACGATAAGCGCGATGTCGAAGAGCAGCGCGTAGAAGCCACGGTCCGTCCACAATCCGTAGACCGCGCAATACAACACCAACGCGCGTAACGTATAGAACACGATCCTGCGCATGCCGGAACGCTCCCTGGTCTCCACCGTCATGCGCGTGAAACCGCCGCCCAACGTGCGGCCGGCGCGCCTCCACGGAATGATCCCTTCGAACAGGACGAACATGACGATGGTGGCCACGGCGGAGACGGCCGCATTGACGTTGTTCGCGCGGTTCACATCGAACAGCACGCCAACCAGATAGATAAGCGCCGTGACGGACAGCGACGCCGTTTCGACAAGGAACAGGTCGATCGCGAGCGCCACGCAGCGGCGCACGAAGCCTGGCTCGGTGGTGATGGCGTCTTCGTCGATGCGCTGTTGGGGTAGGAAGTGGGTGACAATGCTTCCCATGGCGTAGCCGAGTATGCCGCCGAGGGTGTTGGTGATGAGGTCGTCGACGTCGAATAGGCGGTAGGCGCATGGATAGATGCCCCAGATGCCGGTCAGCTGGGTGGTTTCGATGAGCAGCGAGGTGAGGAACATGGCCGGCAACGCCGTGGCGAATTTCCAGCGGAAGACGCGTTTCATGAAGTAGCCGAGCGGTAGGAAGAACACGACGTTCATGGCCAGTTGCATGACGCCTGTGATGCCGTCGGTTCGGATGTCGTGGATGAATTCGAATGGGTTGAGTTGTGGCCTGAGATGGTGGGCGGCGCAGTAGGTGGCCGGGTTTTCTGGCATTGGGTACATGGTGAAGCATGCGAGCGCGATGAGGTAGAGCACCACGAGATATGCGGTCAGTGCGGAGGTGAAGCGTAGCCGGTTGTCGCGGTGGTAGAGCAGTGCGAGCACGGGCAGGGTGAGTAGGAGTGAGAGGAATGGCCAGATTGCGATGGCGAGCGCGAATGGCTTGCTGAAGTAGAGGACGTATGACATGGCCGGTTTCCTTTGCTGGGCGTGTGGGATGCGCGTGGTGTGTGCGTGGGTTTCGTTTCCGTTGTTGGTTCAACGGTAGTACGGCTGGTCGTGTCCGTGGCATCGTCCGTCGTATTCATTCCTTGGCGTAAATGTTGGGGTGACTCATCTTCTGGTATGAGATGGCCTGGCGTGTTTCTTCGTGTCTTTTTCCTCTTGCTTTTTCCGTTGGATTGCTTGGCGTCTGATCCGCGCGGAACCGATTTCGGACATCGTCTTCGCCGTCACCGCGGGAATCCTGTTCATGGCGTTCACGCCGAAACTGCTCAGCGAATAACGGAAGCTCCCGCCTTCCACGCGGAAGGCGGGAGCTCTTATGGGAAGACTAAGGCGGATTTTAAATCCGAGGAATAGTCACCTTTTTGGCACCGGTCATGTAATGCCAGAAATCTTCCGTCCCCGGAATAAGGTCATGCAGAACGCCTGATGTTTTTTCGACCGCTACGCTCGGTGTGCCCGGCACCGGATGGTCATCTGTTGAAGACGCGAAATCGAGTCCGATGATCCACGCATCGGCACTCTCCGCGGCACCAATCGCCTTCATTCCAGGATATTCGGCGAGAACGAGATTGATGGCATCGGCCAATATCATCTGACCCTCCTTGCAGCATTCCAGTACTGATTCGTCGGATTCGGCTTTATACGCTTTATACGCGTCAAAACGTCACCGTCCATATTCAGATACCATGAGTCGTTTGCCGATCTCGTTTGCGGAGCGGGGGAATCATTCCCCTGTTTGACGCGTTCCATCGTAGTATCCGTTGAAGGGCGTTCTTGTTGGTCTTGGTATCCATTCCTCTTATCACGTTTCCGCTGTATGCTTTAGGGAAAGCTGTTATGTGGGAGGATCATGCGGACCACGAAAAGCAAGAAACCCATCACCGTCGTATCGGTATGCGTCGCCGCCGTGGCATGCGCTGTCGGCGCGTACCGGTTCGTCTACCTGCCACTCCGGCCTGCCGATGTCAGTCATGCTCGGATCAGCATCAACGCGACGGGCAAGTTCGACGAATCCCAGATCGACGGCGCGGTGAAGGCGGATCTTGCCAGGCTGAAATCCTGGAACGGTTGCCGCGTGGATGCCGTCCGATATGACGCAAAGCGTTCGGCCACGCTGCTTGCAGCCGAACACGACGTCACGGCTTCCGGTGGCAGTTCTTCGATTTCCACGGCCATTGACGAATACGGGATGGACAATGTGATTTACCTGTCCAATGACATCTCTTGCCGTGCGGGCTCGCAGAACTCGTCCCAAGATGGCTGGGGAAGCTGGTACGCGTGGAATCCCGGTTCCGCGCGGGCGGAACACGGATGGATCTTCATCGACGAGGGATATTAAAGTTCAACGGAATACCGTGCACCATGCCATGATGTCGAAACCATACGATGACGATTGGCTTTAGTACAGCATTGATAAAAAGCGGGCCTACGCGTCCTGATCACGCGGAACGCAAACCCGCTTTCGATGGCATAGTCATCGCTTGGCTTATCTGGCTACTTGGTCGAGGAACCACTCATCATGACTGGCCGATTTTCCATCCGTTGCGTTCGCGAGCGTATGTGCTTTGCACGGATTGATGCCGCTATACCCGTGCGGATCTGCAGTCGTGCGACTCCGGCCAATCAGTCAAGGATGATGCCGGCTTCACTCATCTGCCGACGGGCTGCGATACCGAGTTCCTCACTGACCGGTTCGGTCAGGTTCTCGATGACATGCACTTCGAAACCCAGCTTCTTCGCGTCGAGAGCGGTCTCCTTGACGCAATGCGATTCGGCCAGTCCGACCACATCGACCCATGTGATGCCCGCGGTCTTCAACCCGTTGGCGAGTGTCCTGCCCGCGGCCATGGCGGTGGAGACTTCCTCACGGGTGGGAATGCGGTCGGTGTTGTCCTCAAAGCCTTCGAAGCCGGAATATGAGGGGGAATACTGGCCCTTCTTGAAATGATGTTCGATGTTCAATGCGGCGATGGCGGGATGCAGTTCGGCATTGGCGGTTCCGGCCTTGCCGTGCACCGGCCAGGTATCCACGAAATCAGGATGTTCGGACCAGTGGGTTCCCGGCTCGATATGCCAGTCCTGCGTGGTCGCGATATATGCGTATTCGCTCCGGTGCTCGTTCACATAATCCGCGATACGTTCGGCGACCGCATTGCCTCCCTGCACGCCCAGTTCGCCTCCTTCGCAGAACGTCGGCTGCACATCCACCACAATCAAAGCCTTTGCCATGCTTCTTCCCTCCTGAAAGGTTCCGAAACCACTGTAGCGAATCGATCACGTGATTGGATAATTCGTTTCATCCACAACGTCGTTGTGATATATGCGCCTTTCCCCACGGCCCATCCTATAATCTGAAGAGACGATGGCACGTAGGAAAATATGAGACCGGTGGAGCCGTTGCGCGTATCGAGCTATGCCACCGGTCTGTAGGTCGGTTCTGCCGGATATGGAAGTGTGGTTTTGTTAAAAAGCATGGATGATCTGATTGTGTCGGGGCTGCGCATCGATTGGAATATGCTGACTGATTCATACGTCAGTCGAATTCCCTCATTGCGTTCGATTGACGAACTTGAATTCCACAAGAATGTCACCTTTCTGGTAGGCGAGAACGGTAGCGGCAAATCAACCTTGCTGGAAGGCATCGCCGTCGCCTGCGGCTTCAACGCGGAAGGCGGCACGCGCAACTACCGTTTCAGCACATACGATGACACGTCGGATCTCGCCAAGGCGATGACGATATACCGGCAGTATGCGATCGGCCCATCAAGCTTCTTCCTGCGCGCGGAAAGCTACTTCACCTTGGCGACGCAGGCTCGTGAATATGATCATGGCGGAGGACTTGCCCGTCTGCATGAGATGTCGCATGGCGAAGGATTCCTGGAGATACTCCTGTCCCACACGGGAAAGGGTCTCTATCTTATGGACGAACCCGAATCCGCGCTCTCGACACAGCGGCAATTGACTCTGCTGGAGCACATGTACCGAATGGCAAACGACGGATCGCAATTCATCATCGCAACCCATTCGCCGATTCTGCTCGGTCTGCCGGATGCGGAAATCCTGTCATTCGACGAAAACGGCGTCCATCCCTGCGATTATGAGGATACGGACAGCTATCAAATCACCAGGGTCTTCATCAACCATCGTGAATCGGTGCTACGTCATCTGCTCGAAGACGAGACATGAGCTGAAAGGGAACGGTTGCGGGTGTTCGCTATGATGTTCGATTGGCGTTTGAAGGAACATGAAAGACTAGAGGTATCACGGCATGGCGATTGAGGCGCAGGGACTTGAGATTCAGATCGGCGCGCGCACGTTGCTGCATCCCACCAACTTCCACGTTGCCAAGGGAGACAAGATCGGTCTGGTCGGCCGCAACGGCGCCGGCAAGACCACGCTGACCCGTGTGATCACCGGCGATATGCTGCCGACCGCCGGCAAGGTACGTGTCTCCGGCAAACTCGGCTATCTGCCACAGGACACGCATGCCGCAGACCCGGAGCAGACCGCACTGGACCGCATGATGAGCGCGCGCGACATCGCTTCGATCATCAAACGCATACGCAAGGCCGAAAAGGAAATGACCGATCCGGATCCGGATGTCATGACCAAGGCGATGAACCGCTACGACAAGGCCATGCAGGATTTCGAAAAGGCCGGCGGCTATGCCGCACAGTCCGAAGCGACCGCCATGGCGGCCAGTCTCGGCCTGCCACAGGAAGTGATGGGCCAGCAGCTGGGTACGCTTTCCGGCGGTCAACGCCGCCGTATCGAACTGGCCCGCATCCTGTTCTCCGACGCGGACACGCTGATCCTTGACGAGCCGACCAACCATTTGGACGCGGATTCCATCGAATGGCTGCGCGGCTATCTGAAAAAATACGAGGGCGGTTTCCTGGTCATCTCCCACTCCACCGAACTGCTTGACGAAGTGGTGAACAAGGTGTGGCATCTGGACGCACAGCTCGGCCAGATCGACATGTACTCGCTCGGCTGGAAGGCCTACCTGCACCAACGCGTGGTCGACGAGGAACGTCGCCGCCGCGAACGTGAAGTCGCCGAGAAGAAGGCCGAACGTCTGATGCAGCAGGGCATCCGCCTGCACGCGAAAGCCACCAAGGCCGTGGCCGCGCAGAACATGATGCGCCGCGCGGAGAAACTGCTGGAGAACACGTCCGAAGCACAGAAGAAGGAGAAGGTGGCGGACATCCGCTTCCCCGAGCCGGCACCTTGCGGACGTACGCCGATCATGGCGAAGGACATCTCCAAAGCGTATGGTTCGAACATCGTGTTCGCAGGCGTGAATCTGGCGATCGACAAAGGTTCACGTGTGGTGATTCTGGGCTATAACGGCGCGGGCAAGACCACCACGCTGCGTCTGCTCGCCCATCTGGAGGATCCCGACACCGGATCCGTGGAATATGGACATGGCTGCAAAATCGGCTATTTCGCACAGGAACACGACACATTGGACCTTGACGCCACCGTGTTGCAGAATCTGATTCACGTGGCACCGGAACTTGACGACACACAGGCACGTTCCATCCTTGGGTCGTTCCTGTTCTCCGGCGATGACGCGCTGAAACCGGCACGAGTGCTTTCCGGCGGCGAGAAGACCCGTCTGGCGTTGGCCACGCTGGTGACGAGCCGCGCGAACGTGCTACTGCTTGATGAACCGACCAACAATCTGGATCCGGCGTCCCGCGACGAGATTCTGAAGGCCATCGCCAAATACGAGGGCGCGATCGTGCTGGTCACCCACGACGAGGGCGCGGTCGAGGCGTTGAATCCGGAACGCGTGCTGCTCATGCCCGACGGCGACGAGGACCTGTGGAACGACTCCTACCTGGATCTGGTGGCCGAGGAATAATCCCACTTCCACCATTTCCGACACGCATATGGGAAAGCCCGGACGAATCAGATCGTCCGGGCTTTCCCATATTGAACGGTTCCTGTTACGCGGGAACCGGTTACGCGTGCACGTGTTTGGTGCTGTAGATGTCCGGCTCGACGTAGATCTCGAAATTGTACCAGGGCAACGCGGTGCGCACGGCCTTCTCGATCTTGTCGACGGTTTCCACGTCATAGTCGCGGTCGAGCTTGCTGGTCTGCACTTTGACGCACAGGAGGATGTCGTCCTCCGACATGTGCACGGTCTGCATGTTCAGCAATCGTTCGACGCCCGGCGTGGTGGCAACCGCCTCGACGATCTTCCCGCGCGTATCGGAATCCACGGCCTCGCCGATGAGCAGCGAACCGGATTTGAACGCGAGAAACAGCGAACCGACGATCAGCACCAGACCGACCATGAGACCACCCAACGCATCAAAAATCTCATCGTCGAGCAGAATCGCAAGACCAATGCCGAGACCTGCGAACGCCAAACCGATCAAAGCGAGCGTATCCTCCATGATCACCGAAGCCAGTTCGGCGGACTTGGTGCGTCTCCAGAAACGGAACACGCCCATATGCTTCGTGTTCGTGCGTTCCATACGCTCGTTGGCTTCCTTGATGCTCTGGTGCAGGCCGAATCCTTCCAGGCATGCGCTGATGACGACCACGATGAACGCGACAAGCAGTTCCATCCTGTTCACGTCACGCAATGCCGGATCGGCGCTGATCGCGACAAGCTTCTTCACCGCTTCGGACGTCGAGAAGAACCCACCGACGAAGAACAGCAGCGTGGCCACGACGAACGAAGCAAGATATTTGGCGCGATACAGGCCGAACGGATGGTCGCCGTCCGTCTTGCGCTTGGAGAAACGTCCACCCACCATCAATACGATTTCGTTGGAGCAATCCGCGATGGAATGTACCGACTCGGAAAGCATGGCAGACGATCCGGTGAAGAACGCCGCGAGCAGCTTCGCGATGGCGACACCAATGTTCGCGCCCAACGCCGCCTTGACGGCCGCGCCCTGATGTTCGGCTTCCCGCACCTCCCCCATGTTGTTCGTGGTCGTACTGTCGCCTGCGGGATCGCGCGATTCGCTCATTGCCTTCCATTCTCGAATGTGTAACGGATAACATCATCCATTCAAGCACGAATACTGGCCGAGAAGCCGTGTGCGCCCGTGTTTCGGGACGTGCGTGTAACCTTCACTAGGTATTTGTCGCTTTCCCAAAAAAAAGGGGTATTCAATGGCATACTCGCATAACGCGCCGTTCCGCGCCGACGTGGTCGGCTCCTATCTCCGCCCGGCCGAGCTCAAGGCCGCGCGTGAGGATTTCGCCGCCGGCAAAATCGATGCTGCAGCGCTCAAGGCGGTCGAGGACAAGGCCATCACCGAACTCGTCGCCAAGCAGAAGGCCGCCGGCCTGCATGTGATCACCGACGGCGAATTCCGCCGCGGCTGGTGGCATTTCGACTTCATGTGGGGCTTCAACGGCGTGGACCATGCCGCCGCAGCCCACCGCGTCGCCTTCCACGACGAGGTGACCCCGGCCGACACCGCCACCGTGACCGGAAGAATCTCCGGCGAGAACCATCCGTTCGTCGAACATTTCAAGTTCGTCAAGCAGTTCGAGGACGAGAACACCGTGGCCCGCCAGACCATGCCCTCCCCCGCGCAGACCCGCTTCGTGCTCACCGGCAACGCGGTCGCCTACCCGTATGACGAGTTCTACAAGAACGACGACGAGCTGACCGCCGACATCGTCGCCGCCTACCGCCAGGTCATCGCCGACCTGTATGCCGCCGGCTGCCGCAACGTGCAGTTCGACGACTGCACCTGGACCCGCCTGTGCGATGCGAGCGTACGCGAACGTCTCGGCTGGAGCGACGAGGACGCGCTACGCCTGCAGCAGGAGAACCTCGACGTCATCAACGCCGTGATCGCCGACCAGCCGGACGACCTGGTCATCAACACCCACGTGTGCCGCGGCAACTTCCACTCCACCTGGCTTTCCTCCGGAGGCTACGCGCCGGTCGCGGCCAAACTGTTCGGCGAGGAGAACGTGGACGCCTACTACCTCGAGTTCGACGACGACCGTTCCGGCGATTTCGCGCCGCTCGCCGAAGTCTCCGGCGACAAGAAGGTCGTGCTCGGCCTGATCACCTCCAAGAAGCCCGACCTTGAGGATCCGGACACCATCAAGGCCCGCATCCAGGAAGCCGCCCAGTACATTCCGCTCGACCGCCTGTGCCTGTCCACCCAGTGCGGCTTCGCCTCCACCCAGGAAGGCAACAAGCTCACCGAAGACCAGCAGTGGGCCAAGATCGCACTCGTCCAATCCATCGCCAAGGACGTGTGGGGCGAGTAAACACAGCACGCCATCCACAATCAGCTATAAGGAAGGGCTATCCGTCTTGTTCGGCGGATAGCCCTTTGTTTGTTTGCCGGCGTTTTTAACGGGCAGGTCAGCCCTTCACAGCCTCATCGATGCAACGAATCGCGTTCAACGTACGCGGATAGCCGATATACGGCATGCACTGCGAGACCACCGCGATTAGAAACGCCTTCTCATTGCCAACGACCATATTCGCCTTGGCATGCGCCGTAAGCTGCGGTTCGCAACCACCCTGCGCGGCCAGGAAACACAACGTGACCATTTCACGCTCGCGGGTGTCGAGTCCGCCGCGAGTGTAGTAGTCGCCGAAGCAGTTGTCGGCCAGCCACTTGTTGATGTGCCGGGTCTCCTCCGGTCCGGATTGCGCGAATCCGCGCATGTTCTCGCCGAAGATCTCGACCTGCTTGTCCTCTCCGGCCTGCGCGCGGGTCTCCGACGTGGTCGTGCCCTGCGGCTCCAGCGGCAGATGCACGTTCGCGGCTCCAAGGAAAACGTTGAGCTTCTTCAGGAACGGCAGGGTTCTCCCGAATCCGCAGTATGCGGTGGCTTGGTAGATCATCTCCTTGATGGCCACGGACGTCAGTCCTGTCTCGTAGGCGACCGGCAGCATCATTTCGAACGCGTCGAGACCCTGGCAGCCGACCAGAGCCGCGAGGATCGCCAGGGAGCGGGTCTGGTCGTCCAGATCGGGATGGTTCGCGCCCGGCTCGTTCACCACTTCCCCGTAAGCGAAGTCGGAAAACAGCTTGACATATTCCGGATCGGTCTGCGACAGCGTCCTGTCGTTGTTCCAGAACGCGTTCATCTTCCTATGCAGTTCCTCGAACATGGCTTCCTTTCCGTTCGATGTCTTCGCGCCGCATGCCGCGTTCATTCTATCGTCGGAAATGTTGCGTGCGGATAGCGGCCATCGTCGTCTGAATGTTCAGCGTGCGATCGCGCCCTTGCCGGGCTGTTTCTTGACGTTTTCGATGACGTCTTTGTTTTCCTCGAGAATTCGGTTGGCCTCATCCTCGTGTCCTTCGGCGATGGCGCGCCAATAGAGCGATTTGAGCGACACGTACGCCTGCTGGATGCGCAGGGCCTCGGCTTTCGCGGCCAGACGCAGCGATTGCGCGTCGAGTAGTTCGATCTGCCGTCGGGCGCCTTCCGGACCGTCGAAACGGTTCTTCAGGTATTCGCGCATCGATTCAAGCGGCATGCCCGTCGCCGCCAGGCATGCGATGGTGGTCAGCGATTCGATGTCCTTGTCCGAATAGACTCGGTGGCCTGAACTCGGATCGCGGGCGATCGGATCGATGATGCCGATCTGCTCGTAATAACGCAACGTCGATTCGGGCAGTCCGGAAATCATGGACGCCTCACGGATCGAATGCCAGGTGGTCGTCGTATTGCTCATACCCCGCACTCTAAAAACTTAAAGTGCTCGAAGTCCATATTCCGGCGTGTCGTATTGGTCCGACGTCAAACGGCATTGAGCGGGCAATGGAAGAGCCGGTATCCGAAAAGTGGATCTGTCGCACGACTCCATTTTCATGTCCTTTTCGGCAATCGTGCGGCTTTTTCGTCCGTCTGTATGGGAACCGACGGACGAAAAAGCCCACGCATGCTCAGGCGGCGGTGATCAGCTCCGAGGAATCCATGTCGAAATCGGCCATCGCGTAGGAGCGGATGGCGGGATCATCATACGTGTTCATGTAGTACGTGTTGGTCTTGGACGAATATCCGCTGGTGAACAGCGTGCGTTCGAACTGGCCGTTGCCCATCTTCGCCATGCCGTCAACCATCTGCACGGAACCAAGGGTGTGGAACAGGCGAGACACGTTGGCCGCCTCGCCTTCCTGCTGCGGATAATGCGTGTTGGCATAAGCCACACGCACGAAACGCGACGGGGAGCTCACATCGCCCGGAATGCCATGCATGCTCACACCCGCGCCCCAAGCGGACAGGGACGCCTTGCCCCACGTGGCCGGCTCGGCCATCTCGTTGCCGACGCACATGTAGTTGCGCAGATTCTCCATATGGAAGCCAAACGTCGGCTGGTTGGTCAGCACGTCTACGTCGTCATGGTGCACATGCATGCCGTCCGCCATCTGTTCGACGACGATGCTGCGCTCGCTGTCGCCGATGATCCAATGCAGCAGCGACTCCTGCTGGCCGGGCACGATCTGGGAGACGAGGGTCACGTTCTTCAACGCCTTCTCGACTTCGTCGACGGAATCGAAATTGCGTGCCACCCACAGCGGGAATTCGAAGGTCGCGACGTTGTCGGTGCCTTCGACCGGCTCATGCACGAACTCCGCGTAGCCGGGGAAATTCAATCCCGCGATGGCCAGACCATGCTCGTTGGCGCAGTCGAAATACATCGGACGGTCGGCCATGACCACGCCCACGCCGATCACCGCGTTCGGCGTGGCTTTGCCGCTCGCGCCGAACACGTTGTCGTAGTGGTAGCCGCGTGGAGTGGCCAGGATGCTTTCGCCGTATGAGAAGCTCCAGTCGAGGTTGCGGCCGAAATACATGTTTCCCTCTTCGTCGGAGAAACGAACGCCAGTGCACATGATGGACTTCCTTCCTTTGTTTGATTGACCCGGTGCGTTCATCATACGCATGGACGGCTGGACGAACCACGGTTTCCGCCGACGGATAAACATGAAGGGTGGCCAAAAATGCCAAGAGTCGTTGAAAATGAAAAAATCCCCTTGTTTCCAAGGGGATTTTTCGAATGGCTCCTGCGACTGGGCTTGAACCAGTGACCGTCCGATTAACAGTTAGAAAGTCTGATAGAATATCCCTTGGAACGATTGGGCAAAACGGCTTCATTTCAACGGTTTAACCTCACTTGAGGGTCACTTGACTATCACTTGCGGGTCAAATGGAAGTCTGAGAATGTCTGAGAATATAGAGGCAAGGAGGTAATCATGGTACGCAAAGCAAGAAACGGCATCGTCTACCCATATCGGGTTGAACGCCAGAAGAAACTAGCCAACGGAACCGTAAAAATCTACACCAGCTACGAGTTCAAGGTCGATGGCAAAACATACAGCTGCAAAAAATACGTTGACGCCAACAAGCGACTGACGGAACTACTACAGGAACGGGCCAGATTCGGCAGCACCAACAACAGCTCCATCACACTCGGAGCATACGCCGAACAATGGCTCGAACGCAGGGAACGCGACGCGGACCCGAAAACGTTCGCCAACTATCGAACCATCGTCCGCAAACACCTGCTCCCATACCACCGGCAGAAAATGGCGAGCCTGACCAGCGGAGCGTGCGACCGCATCGTCAACGGCCTCCGCATAACCAAGAAGGTCAACGGCAAAGAACAGCGGGTAAAAGCCAGCCTCAGCCTACGCAAGCAGGTACACACCACATTGAACCAGATATGCAAATCAGCGGTATCAGACCGCATCCTACCCACCAACCCGATGGGCGGCGTCCCAACCCCGAAGGACAAGGACATCAGCTTGGCGGACAGTCGCAAGAACGAAGCCAACGAACGTACCGCATTCACCGTGGATGAAGCCAAACGCATCCTGAAAGCAGCCAACGATCTAGGCGTGCGAAACGCCGCAAAGGAATGGTTCCGCCTGTGCACCGGCATGCGTCCAGGCGAAATACTCGGCGCATCCATCCAAGACCTCGAACTAGGCCAAATGAACGGCGTGCCATACGGCGAATACACCGTCAACTGGAAACTGGAAGAACTGAAGAAAGAGCATGGATGCGGCAATCCAGACAAGCATGGCGTCTATCCATGCGGATACAAGCGCGGAGCCGCATGCCCCCAATGGCGGTGGCGCATTCCAGACGGCTTCGACATGATCGAACTGACAGGCAGATGGTGCCTCACCCCACCGAAATCGAAGCGCGGCAGGAAAGTGCCGATCATCCCGGCATTGGCTCAAACACTCGAAGCGTACCTCGAAGCGACCGACGATATTCCGAACCCATATGGATTGCTGTTCCGGCATGATGACGGAACGCCCATCGAACCGGAGGAAGACCTTGAAAACTTCCGCCAACTCTTGGAGAACGCGGGCGTACCCAATGCGGAACATCGCAGCCGACACGAAACACGCCACACGGTCGTGACCATACTCATGAGCATGGGCGTGGATTATGGATTAGTGGAAGAAATCGTTGGACATTCCAGCCGCTTGATGGTGGAACACTACCGTCATGCCGGATTGAAGGAGCGGTTGACGGCGATGGAGACGATGAACGCGGCACTCAACCTGAAACAGTTGGAACCCGCAGAAAAACAGTCCTGAAACACGAAAAAGCCCCTCCCCCAGCGTGCGCTGAGAGAGGGGCAATTCAGACTCGCGGTAGCATGTCATACAATTTTTGAGTGTCCAATGTCACGCCATGCATTCGGCTGAAATCAGCCTCACCGCCGTGTATCCTGTCGGCCTTCACATCCTTCGTGAGCTCGCGCTTCCACTTCGTCCAAAAATCATCATGCTCTTTCTTGGTCATGATGATGATTCTACCGTGCGAAACACAAAAAGCCCCTCCCCCAGCGTAATCGCTGAGAGAGGGGCAAACTTGTACAGGACGTACTAGTTGGGCATAGTATTCTTACACTTCTCCAACATCATGTTAGAGGAATGAAAGGTTTCTACTCGGAATACCGTGCCTTCAACTCGCTGACGCCAATCAAAGCGCCAACCAGCACGGCCAGAGCGTTCAACGTGGTCACGATCTGGTCAACGCATGGAAGGTTCCATGCGGGGCCGACCACATGCACGAACACGGCCAAAGCGGGCAACGCGATAAGCGCCAACCACTTCAGCACCTTGTACGCCTTGTCCGGCAGGATGTACTTGTTTTCCTCGCCAGTTTCTTCCTGCGGCTTTTCGCCGTCATTCTGAGTCTCCTTGACTTCATCGACCATAGTTACTCCAATCACCAGTAGAGGGTTTCGCCCGGATAGATCAACGCCGGATTGCCGGAACGATAACCGTGGATGCTGCGCATGTTGACCCTGTAATATGCGGCGATGCCGCCGAGGGTGTCACCGGAACGGACGGTGTAACGATGCGTGCTGTACGTGTTGCTGACCGGCTGTCGAGCGACGCCGGTGCCACGACGGCAGACCGTCTCACCAGCGTAGATGATGTTCGGGTTGCCCGAACGATAACCCGTGTACTGGTTCCAGCTACCGCCATTACGTGCCGCGATGGTGCTAAGAGTGTCACCACTCTTGACGGTCACGCAGACGCTACCGCAGTTCGTGTTGGCCGGAGCGCTCACTGTCGAGCCTCCACCCAAACGCTGGTTAACTATCGCCATCACACGGTCATAGGCACCGCCAAGAGCCTGACGACGCTCATTGCCGTTGCCGTACACGCCGCGAATGACCTTCGTGGCCATGTCATTGTAGTCCGGCGTGGCAGTGACCTGCGGTCTGACCGGATCATGCCTCACCTCGGCATTGGTCTTACCCCTATCACCGTTCGCGATTTTCTGCCAAGCGTCACGCTCACCGAAGAACAGGTTCAAATCCAACGGGCCGACCCCGTTCAGATAGCCGGTAGACGCATACTGCACCATGCCCTCGCCCTTGCTTCCGGCATTCCACGGAGTGGACTGCCAGCCGGTCGCATTCATGGAAGCATACTGAGCCTTCCACAGCATGCAATGTGCGCGCACGTCGGACGGAATCTGATATACGGCACTGTCCTGCACGTACACGATGGGCCAGACCTTGGTACGCGAATACACCTGGTTGACCCACTGGCGCACCCAGTCGCCATTGCCCCAAGCTGCGTTCCCGTTGGACTCCCAATCCAACGCGAGCACGCACTGGCCCACATAGCCGTTGAACTGGTTGAGATAATGGTTGACCTCCGCGGTGACGTTGCCGCCGTCCGCGTAATGATAGCCGCCGCAAGCCTTGCCGGTCTGACGCGCCCAATCGGTCTGGCTGCGCCAAGACGGATTCACGTAGCCGCCGCCCTCCGTGATCTTCACGATGGCCGCGTCGGCGTCCACCACGCGCGTCACGTCGGCGGACTGCCATCCACTCACGTCGATGACGTTCATGTTCGCGCTGGCGACCGGCGCGACGGCGACGCACAGCACCGCAGCCAACGCGGTCAACGGTTTGCCGATATGCCGACGCAGACGCTTGTGCTTCGGCTTGCCTTTGTTGTTGAGGATGCCCACATCCTCTCCTTCCCGCCCCTAAGCCAAGGGCAAATAGAAAAGCCATCCCGAAGTGGGATGGCTTTGAAGTGTGAAAATCAATGCTTGTGCGCGCCAAAGTTGAACACGAGAACTAGCGCGAGCAGCAGCAGGTATATGCCGCCTACGATCGTGAGATGCGTCATTGCCGGTCCTCCAAGTATTTTTCTGCTGCTGCGACTATCCAGCAGTGCGCGTCCAATTTCTCAAGCTTAGCTAGCTCGTATCGGACGGCTTCACTGTGGTCGTGTGACTGGTCGCCGTAAATCAGTGAAATCAGCGTGTTTTTTATGGTGTCGCGGCAGAGTTCGTCCATGCGCTCGTCAAAGCGCTCCGTCCGCTCGCCCAGCTGCCTCGTCTTGGCGAAATGCTGGGAAAGCACCGAATTGTAAGGCAATCGCTCGGGGTTAACGTGCGCATACAATCCGGTCGCGAGCGATTCGAGCGCCCCCGGCCAGATTTTCAAGCACAGTGTGATTACCGCGCACGCGCCGCCGACACCACCAAACCCCGCTAAAAACGTTTGAAACACATCACATCTCCTTGAAATCGTTTAATCTTTTGGCATGGTGTCGCCATCGAAATAATTGCCCGGCAATCCCAACGAGACGAGCTGCTGCCACTGGTCTTGAGGCACGCACAAGCCCTTGCTCAGATTGACCGTGCAATTGTTCAGACCGACGAGAATGCCGTGAGTGGTGGTGTCGGCGGCGGTGAAGACGTAATCCACGCGACCATTCGAAGTGACCAGCCCACTATCGCTGCCATTGGTGGTGAGACGCAAGCGCGGATTGTCGCCACTCGTGGACAGCATGTAACAGACGACGCTCACATGGTATTTCACGCCCGCCGTCACCCCCGTGAAGGTGATGTCCGATGGTGTCGTGTTCGTCGTCTTGACGCTCACACCGTCTTTCGGCATGACGCAGTGATTAACGATGGGAGTCATGCCACCACCCCCAAAGGGGTTAGGCGCGCGGCATCGTATCCCCGTCGAAATATCCGATGCCGTCGAGCAGGGCCTTGTTCGCCTGATACTCGGCCCACGTGCAGAGAAGCATATTCGTCACGGTGACGGTCGGACTGCCTGACTTGACGGAATAATTCACTGATAGCGGACTGGAATTGTCGACGTACGTCATGTAGCTGACACGTTGGCGTGCGCTGAATTCGCCCTGTGTTCCGATAATCGAGACAGTGCCGCCTGTGACGTTCACATCGAAACTGACCCAATATGTCGTCCATCTCACGCTCGGAACGGTCGTGAGATGCACCCACTTGTCTGCTTGCAAGGTGATGGTCGAGGTTGGTCTCGTGCATAGGTTCGTGACCATCATCGGACATCACCCGCCCGACGAATCGCCTTAATCGCGTGGCATCGTGTCCCCCGAGAAGAAGCCCGGAAGCCCCCCCCGAGCGCCGCGTCATACGTGTCGGCGGCTTCCACGCTCAATTCGCTGATGGCCATACCGGAGGGGACGGCCAGGCGCGTGTCATTGGCGGTCGGGGTGAAGCGGATCGTATATTTCCCGACCGTCTGGGCACTTGGGTATTTGACCGTGCTGCCGGAAAAGATGCCGATGCTTTTATTCGTCGTATCGTTGCTGACGATCCTGAACGTGCACACGTATTCCACGCCGACCTCGCACGCGAAAGGCAGGTCGATGTATTCGCCTCTGGTGTTGGCCAGCGTGCCACCGGTCATGTACTTCGATATGTCGCCGCCCTTTTTGACGACATGGAAGCCGGTGGGGTCGAACTTTGGGTTCAGCCACAGGTTAATCCTCTGCATTCTCGTCTCCCTTCACGCTTTCGAGCACGTCGGCGGGAATCAATTTCATGGCCGCGTTGAGCTGACTGGTCAGGATTGCGATTTGCTTGGTGAGAGTGCCGATTTGCGCGGAAAGCTGGTCGATGACCTGATTCGCGTCGGCTGGAATCTGATTCAAAATAAGTCTCCTTTTAATGCGAAACCCCCACAATCCGATTGGATTGCAGGGGTTGAAAAATATGGAATGCCGGGTTAGTCGGCTGCTGTCATCGTGTCGATACGCGTCACGCCCTTAAGCTCGTCCAAGGTGAGCGTGCGGGTAACGTGAGTGACAATATCCTCCAACAAGACACTCTGGCCAGTATCATCAAACGTTGCACGCACGCCACGCGAATCATCCTGCCAAACCTCACCAGCATCCTGAGCAAACGTGAACCGCAAGCCCAAACGATACAGTTCAGCCTTCAAACTCTCCTTCGGCGGGCGCAAATCCAAAACGCCAGACGCAGACGCAGTAGTAGTTTCGGCATTATCAGCCATAATCAATCTCCAATCATCAAAATCAAATAGTGAACATCATGAACACGGAAACCCACCAGGCGGCGGATTGCTGTCGAGTGCCGACGCAGAGGTGACCGCGCAGGTACACGCCGTCGCCGTTGATGTCCGGGTTCCCGGTGCTGGGGACCGTGTTTCCGGGAACGAACGCGCCGCCATACTGGCCGTTGTTGAAGATGCAGGGCACGTTCAGGCCGATTTTCGGGATGAATCCTTTCTTGAACCAGCCGATGTCGAGGTAGTCGCCTGCGTTGAACGTGACGCTCTTTTTGTCGGAACGCTGCAATTCCAACTGCATGTAACAAGTATTGCCGATCACGGTCATGTGACTGCGGTAATCCTTGCCGCTATCACCCGCGTAAGCAGTCCAACCCGACGAAGGAACGAACCAGTCGCTCAAATCCGTGTACACGACAGGGTCGATACGCGAACCATTCACGTAAATACCCAAGCCGCCGATATGTTTCGACCAACCATCCTCACCGTTGATGTCCACACGGCCAGCATTCATCTGAATACGTGAAGCGCCGGAATTGAAACGGACGACCGACAATTCACTATTCGACGGGTCAATACCAATGTTCAAACGCCGGTAAGCGCCAGGGTCGTTCTGACCCGACGGGTTGAAACCATGCGACTGTCCCTGCGTATACCATGCGACACCATTCGCGTCATAGCATTGCAGGAGACCATACACACTGCCGTCACTGGCCGTCGTATTGTTCAATACCAATCGTGGGCCTGACAATGCGGTCTGGAACCTGCCGGAAAGCAGATTGTCGGTACCGTTCAAATGGATGGTGCGATTGTTCGACTTGTCGTAGAAGTCCAAAGCTCCACCGGACAGTTTGAAACCGGTATTAGCTGCGGAACTCGACTGAATCATGCCACCAGTAATCGTTCCACCGGTGATCGTGCCACCCTCCAACGTGGCGGCGGTTATCTTACCGTTCGTCAGTAAAGCGCCATTCATCTGAATGGTGCCGTCAGACTTCAACGTGAACTTCGCGTTACCATTCCCGTCGTAGGCGACGAGACCACCGGAAGTGAGCTTCAACCCACGGTTGGCAGTACTGGAAGTCTGAATGGTGGAACCGGTCACGGTCACGCCACTCAAATCCGAACCCGACTGGATACTGCCCTTCAACGACAGCACGCCGGATTTAGCATCATACGAGAGTTTGTCTCCCACGTAGAAGCCGGAAGAGTTCAGTTTCGTCTTCCCGTCAGGAGACGTGAACGCGCTACCAGTAATCACAGCGCCGGACACCGTGCCGCCAGTGATCGTCGAACCCGTCACGGTGCCACTGAACGTCGCACTGCCGGACGCGGCATTCAACGTGACAGTGGCCTTGCCCTGCGTGTTCCGCAACACCAAGCCGCTATCGTTCAGCAACATGCGCGAGTTCGCGGTACGGAACTCGCTACCCACAATCGACGTGCCGCTGATCGTGGAGCCGGACAGTATCTCACCGCACATGGCGACCGTGCCGGACTGAGAATCCAGTACGAACGACTCATCATCAGCCAAATCCACAGTCACCAGCACGGACGGACTATTGTTCGGTTCGCCCTGCCAATATGTGTAATACGCCTGACGTTTCCTACCGGATTTCGCCTTGGCGACGATACCAGCATCATTGATGACCATCCGCCCATCGGACGTGCGGAACACGCCACCCTGAATCGTCTTGCCATACAATGCGTCGGCCTTGATGTTCTGACCGGTCACACTATTGGCGGCAAGCTCACCGGCCTGAATCTGATGCGCCTTCAAAAGCGCGACGGTCATATCCTCAGTGACCTTGAGCTTCGCCGTGGTGACCGAATTGGCGAGAATCTTATCCGACGTGACAGCGTTCGCCACAATCTTGTCAGAAGTCACCGCGTTGGCGGCGATCTTTCCTGAATTGATGGCGTTGGCTATGATATTGTCTGATGTGACCGCGTTAGCCGCTATATCCCCCGCCTGAATCTGATGAGCCTTCAGGAGAGCCACCATCATATCCTCAGTGACGCGGAGTTTGGCCGTGGTCACGGAATTGGCTGCAATCTTGTCGGACGTGATGGACAGTGCGACGATGTTCCGCGCCTGCACCGAGTTGGCGGCGAGTTTCGCGGCGGTCACCGCATCAGCCACCAGCTTTTCAGTGGTCACGCTGTTTGCGGCGAGCTTGTCCACCGTGATGGCATTGGCCTTGACCTTCTCGGCGGTCACGGAGTCGGCGGCGAGATGCTTCGCGGCCACCGTGCCAGCAGCGAGGATGTTGTTCGCCACGAGGTCGAATGGCTCGAATCTCGTACCGTCCCACGTCAGGACTTCCACCACACGATCGGACAAGGGCACCAAGACGCTCGGACTGTTGTTCGGCGCGCCCGTCCAGTACGTATAAAAATCGGCCAGCATGGACGGCGAATTGTTCTTCTCACCCTTCCAGCGGGTCCAATATTTCTGCGTCCTCCACCACATGTCCCCCGGCTTCAAGCCATCATGATTCGGCTCGTCGGGGCCACGGTAGATCAGATTCTTGCCGTCCGCAGTGGTCTGTGCCTTCTGCGCCGCCGCCTGAGCCTGATTAGCCTGAGAAGCCGCATTGGCCGCAGCCGTCTGCGCCTTGTCAGCGGTGGATTGAGCGGTCTTGGCCGCATCATTCGCCTTGACAGCCGCATTCGCGGCGTCAGTGGCGGCCTTGTCGGTCACAGCCACCCAAGCACTGCCATTCCAACGCTTCGGCGTGTTCGCGCCTCCAGTCGTGTCAATCCACAAGGTCGAAGCCTTGCGCATCGACGTGGCCGGTGCCGTGCTCTGGATGAGCACGTCGGCCTTGCCATTGGCCACGCCAGCGGCGGCAGCTGCTGCGGTATTGGCCTTCTGCGCGGCATTGGCCGCATCGGTGGCGGATTGTGCCGCACTGTCAGCCGTGGCCTTGGCTTGGGTCGCCACACTGGACGCATTCGCGGCAGTGGTCTTGGCATTGGCCGCGTCCGTCTTCGCGGTGGAAGCGTCCGTCTTGGCGGAAGCCGCGTCGGACTTGGCGGACTTTGCGGACTCATTGGCGGTGTTAGCCAGCGTCTCCGCGTTGCCTGCGGTCTTCTTCGCGCTTTCGGCGGCGGTCTGGGCGGCATTGGCGGCATCCTTGGCCTGACCTGCGGTGGTGGTCGCACTCTTCGCGGCAGCGTTGGCCGCATTGGCGGTGTCCTGCGCTGTCTTCGCCGCACCATTGGCCGTGTCAGCTGTGCCTTGAGCGTTCTTCGCTGCGGCAGCGGCATTCTCAGCAGCCTTCTTCGCGTCGGTGGTCTTAGCCGCATTATCCGCGATATCCGACTTCGCCTGAGCGATTTCGTCGGCATTGCGCTCCACGTCGGCATAGCCCATGTGGTTCCAAGCGGCACCATCCCAGACAAGCGTGTCAATCACACGATCCGACAGCGGCACGAGCACGGAAGGAGAATTATTGGCTTCGCCCTGCCAGTAGGTGTAGAAGTCAGCCAAGAGGCTCGGAGAATTATTCTTCTCACCCTTCCAGCGAGTCCAATATTTTTGGATCTTGAGCCACAAGTCACCGACAATCAGATTGTCCTTCGGCTCGTCCGGCCCACGAAACGTATGATTCTTGCTATGGGCTTCGGCATACGCCTGCGCAGCCGACTCCTTCGCCTTGCTGATCTCGCCATTCGCCGTGGTCAGATCGGACTTGGTTTGGGCGATGTCCTTCTGCGCTTGAGACAAAGCCGTCTGATTCGCGGCAATCGTCTGATTCGCGGCGGTCAGACTGTCCTGATTGGCTTTGATGTCGGATTTCGCCGCAGCCAACTGCTTCGACAAGTCAGTCTGAGCCGTCTTGTTCGCGGCGATATCCTTCTGAGCCTGAACGAGCTTCGCCGTATTGTCGGCCAGAGTCTCCCGAGCGTCCGCCAAGTCAGCCTGACCCGTCTTGATATCGGCCTTCGCCTGTTCCAACTGTTTCGACGCATCAGCCAAAGCCGTCTTGTTCGCGGCAATCGTCTTGTTCGTCTCGGCCTGTTGAGCGTTGATCGCATCCTGAGCCGACTTGTTATCCTCGACGGTCTTGCCAAGAGACTTCAACGCCGTGTCAGCCGTATCCTGCTGTTTTCTGACTGCATCGACGCCCTGAGCGTTCGCGTCGATCTTCTTCGCCGCGGCATCCAAATCGGAACGCAGTTGGGTCTGCTGGCTCTTCAAAGCGTTCGCAGCGTCAGTGTTCGCGTCAATATCCTTGCGGGCGGAATCCAACCCGTCGCTGACCTTCTTCACCTGAGCGGCGGCATCGGACTTCGCGGCATCCAGAATCTCCGACGCCGTATCATTCAAATCCTGCTGCGACACGATAGGTGCGATGATGACGGTCGCGTGCTCCGACTCGTCGGAGGCGTTCGGCTTGGACACGCCATTCACGTCATGCGCATTGTCATAGGCGACGGCCCAAACCTCGACCACATCACCGACCGGCAGCACGCCGGTGGCAAGCTCGCCCTTCCCACGCAACTGGCCCAAATCCAACGATTCACCAGTGCTATCAGGCTTCGCATGCAATTCCACATGGTCGAAATCGGCGGGAACACCACCCTCAAGAGTGCCGTCCCATTGGACGAACACGCATTCCGTCCTACACACTGCGGTCACACCGGTCGGCCTGCCCGGAGACGTCGTATCGCCAACCCACGGGATGATGCCATTACTGCCCGGCATCGCCGCACCCGTATCACCGCCGCCAATCCACGTCTCCGTGCCGTCGCCGTTATCGACGGCGATGGTGCCGGACAGGTACGTCAACCGCATATTGCTGTTACGCAGGGCGATATCCGCCAAAGTCAACGGAAGAGAAGCGTCATCGGGTCTGATTTCAACATGGTCTGCCAAAACGCACACTCCAAAAACAGAAAACCCCACGAAAACGTGGGGTGGGTACAAGAAAACCCCACGAAAACGTGGGGTCTGATATCATGCGGTCGGGTCTGCCACAGGGTCGAACTTCACTGTCATCTTGCCGGTCTGGTCGCCGCTCATCTGCATCAACCGCATCGGATACACGCCGTCCGGCAGATCAGGGAAGCCGTCTATGGCGATGTCGAACATCTCCCCAGGCCAGAACGAACCCAACGGATGCAAAGGCAATCCCATCGCATCGCAGTCGTTCACGTCTATCTCGCCGCTCAACTGCATCAACGGCTGACGGTTCGCGTTCAACATGCCGTCAGCCGCAGCGGCCAACAGTTCATACGTTTTCGCGTCCGTGTCGCTCGTGGTGGTCTCCCGCAGCGGATACGGGTCCTGACGTTTCACCAGAGTCAAATCCTCGCTCTGGAAGCACATCGTTCCGGCATCCGAACCGGCACCGGTCGCATACACGCGCATGTACGGTGCGGCACGGTCGATCTTGATGTTCTCCAACGTGCCACCATACGGTGAGCACGACAGACTCAATCGCTTGTCCTGATTCAGATAGATGTCGCCGTCCGAACCGGCGAGGAACCTGAACCGGACATGCTGCGAATCCGACAAGTAGGGCCGGAACTGCATGTCAGGCCCGCCATCCGCGTTCGCTATATTCTTCAGAATGTCAGCCGCGCGATGGTTCGACACGTTGAAATCCTTGTATTCCACGACGGTCTGCCGTGGAAGCATCGTCTTATGCGGCCCATCGGTCGAAGTCGTGCTGCCGGTCTGGTTGCCGTTCCCGTCGAACGAGTACACGGTGGTGGTCGTGGTCACGGTACGTTCGGAATAATCCTTGTAGTTCTTCGTGACCGTCTTCTTCACGACCGTGGTCTGCGCCGTGGTCAACGTCTTCACGGTCGTATGCTGTTTCGTGACCTTGCCCTTGCGCGTATTGTACGTGTACGGTTTAGTCTCCGTGACCTGCTTCGTCTTCTTCGTCACATGCTGTTCCGTGATCGTGGTCGTGTCACCGTCAACGGAAGTCTCCACATACCCGTCAGCCGTGTTCACACGCTTCTTGCTCTTCTGCTTCGGAGCGTTCTTATCCTCGCTCGACCCATCGGAAGGCAGCGAATGCGTGCCCGTCTCGTTCAGGTAAGGCAAATCGATGGGCAGTCCACCGCCCGGCTTGACGCTCGTGCATTGGCGGATTACCTCACACGCCAACGCACGCCACGACAGGTTCTCCCAACGGAACGACCGTTTGGACGTGTGGCCCGCATCCTTGCCGAAAGCATCCTCATGCACCAGATACCGGTCGTTCAGCAAGCCCATCATGCTCACGTAAGGCACGCTCACATCATGCCAGCTGGACGTGCGTACGCCCAACGCGCCCGCCAATATCGGCGTGCCCATCGACGCGGTGTCATCCAACACGCTCTTCCAACACAACACAAGGCCACGCTTGTACGGCTGCAAGGCTGCGGCACGGGCGGCAGGGTCATCGCCCGGTATCTGCGTCCAAGGCAGTTCCAAGCCGGACACCTCGTCATCGCCGACTCCCTTGTCCTTCGTCGTGGAAAAACTCGAATCCGAAACGGTCATCGACCAAGTGAACGACGGTATGTCGATCTCCTGGGCCAACTGGCCGGAAACCGTGTCATACAGGTACGCCACCCAAGTCATCAGACCACCTGTCCCCTATCCCAGATGATGAACCGGCGTCCGCACCACAAGGCGTCCTTGTTGTCCTGCGACGCATTGTAATGGAACACGGGGGCGTTGCCATTCTGCAACCAAGTACGCAAGCGTGCCGTATGATGACCCTTGCTCACAGCCGTCACATACGACGTCTCATGCGTCTCCCACGCGCCATACGAAACGAAGTTCGCGCACGAATGGTCCAAATCCTTGTTATCGATCTGGAAGCCGATGGCCCACTCGGTACGATGCGACGTATCCGCCCACGAGGTAGCGCCAGCGGAACTCAGATTGCATTTGAACGACAATTCCAACATACGGTCGGAAGGCAAATCGAAATCTATCTGCTGCTCAAAATAGTATTTCTTGACCGTCGAATCGCCGGTCATGTCACGCCTATCCCAATTCTCGCCAATCTTCCCCAACGAAGCACCATACGGTATCGCGTAATCAGCGCTCCACATCTGCACCGCGCTGGCCGTGGACGAAGCGCCAGCGGGCATCTTCATCTTCCTCAGCATGGTAGCGCCAGCCGGAATGGTAGGCTCCGCAAGACTCGCTGACGGGGAACCCTGCGTGACGCCAACGGTCACATAATTGTCCGAATCCTTGTACTCCATCAGATTATGGGCCTGAATCCACACGATGTCGATACGCGGATTCGACGGGTCGCCAGCCGCGACGGCGTTCGTCTTACCGCCCTCGTAATAGGCGAGCGTCTTACCATCCGAATCGCCACGGCTACAGACGGCCACGCCAGCGGAAACGTTATACCGCAAGTCACTGCGGCCGGTGACGTTCAACCCGTCAACCAATCCCGTATTAGCCCACTGGGCACCGATGATGCGACGATGCACAAGAGGTGTCACACCAGCGCCATTGGTATCGGGAGACACGCCCAAAGCGACGGTACTCATTCAAAACTCCTTACATGTAAGTGTCACGCACACTGCAATCAACGAAACCGGTGCCTAGATTCGATAAAGTCACACGAAGCGAACCGCCAGCCGGAATCGTGGGAAAACCACGCTGCTCCAACTGACGGCTCACATCCTGACCACCCAACTGGGCGGTACGGCTGCGGCAATCCAACACCAGCGGCACATCCCTGACCGTCTGATCGCACACAATCGACTGCTGGGTGCCCGGAAAATCCAAACGCACGCCATCCATAGGCCCATGCACGACGAACACCGGATAGGCGCGGGAAGTGCCGTTGTTGTACAACAATCCGACGTTCGACCCGACGCCATCCAATTTCAACCCGTAGTTCAACGGGTAAGCCAACCCACGCAAACCAATATTCGACTCGGTATGCATCAGGCTCGGTGAAGCGTTACGCGCGCCCTGCCATTCGGTCCAATAGCCCGGACCATACCGCAATCCGACGTTCCCGCCGGACACATGCATCGCGCTCAACTGGCATGTGTACTCATCCATGCTCAATATCTCAGGCCGTTCGCACGTGACGGTCAGAGTGCAATCATCCAACCATCCGTCACGCGCATACTTCGCAGACGCTTTCACGGCGGCACGTCCAGTCGTGTAACAGTCGTAGCCAGCATCCCTCAACCGGAACCGCACCTTGCTATGCGCGCACACGCGGCGAACCTTGTTAAGAAGCCGGACAACACCCTGACGGTCGTGAGCTGACACAATGAAATGCAACGTCAACACGCGAGCGGAATACAGGATATCCGAAGCCCACACATCATGCGCCCCATCGCCCTGACCCCGCTCGCTCATCACCGTCTTGTCATCCGGCGTCTCGAACCAACCCTCGACACCATCCTCACCGATCAGGAGAACATCGTCACCGGGATTCGCATTGCCGCCACCGTCGAACGTGAGCGTTTCCACCCCGTTCGACAGTTCGACCAGTTCAGGCAGGTCGTCATTCAACGCTGATACCTCCTAGCCTCAGCCAACGCGTTCCGATGCAATATCGGCGCGGCAACATACAGGTCGTCATTGCTTCTGACGACCTTCGTGTTGAACGTCTGGTTGACAGTCGTTCCAGTGCTTGCGGGAACCTGAACGTTGACCTCATACAAGCCGGACATCATCTTCTCCACACGCCCGCCAGCCGCATACGCGCTACGACTCATATCAACCGCACTACGCGCATACGACGTGCGAGCCTGCGACACCGCCCTGTCCAGATCACCGGTCGCGTTCAACACGTTCAGGAAATTCGGGCCGACAGTACGATCAAGCTTGCTCGCCGCAGCGGCACGAATGACATGCTCGCCATTGGACAGCCACATCGGAATAGAATCAGACGTGCCAGTACCCGGACCGGTAATACGACCACCGGTAGCACTGCCCGGACCCTTCTTACCCTTGCTGCCGGAAATCATGTTATGGTAATCGTTCCACATCTGGTCAACCGTGATGGTCACATGCTTGTCCTTGATGGTGGACAACTGATTGTTCGCATCGGTGACGACTCCAACAAGCTGGTCATCATTGCCAGTGATATAACCAGTTTTCGGGTCAATCTTCCAACCGTTGGCCTCGCATACATGTTTCCAATAATCGTTGTTATCGCCTTTCAGCTGCCCTGTTTTCGGGTCAATCTGCAACGATTCGGCATACGCTAAAGCGAACTGGTACTGGTCGGTATTCAATGTCAGCGTACCCGTCACAGGGTCGGGCTTGACGCCGGTGGCCTGAGCGAGCGCGTCCATGAACTGTTTGTTGTCGCCATCGATGGTAATCGTCTTACCATCGCACTTGGAAACATTGACCTGAACGGCAGCGAGCACGTCTTTGGTGTTATCCAAAGCATCAAGGATGATCTGAATCTGCTTGTCGGACAATCCCTTGTCCTGCAAAGCCTTCTTCACCTCATTGATCTTCGGACTCGCTTTGTCGGTGGCGGCAAGAAGAACATCCTCGTCGCTCATACCGAACGCCTTGGCGACACCTATCGCATCCTCGATCTTTCCAGAAGCGCCATCCTTGGCATCAAGCACTAGCTGCAAATCCCTGTCATTGGATTTACCGCCCATCAAAGCATCGACGGCGGTCTGCACGCCGGTGACATCGGTGATGGCACCATGAGTGACGGCATTGATTAGAATGTCGTACTGTTTCTTACCTTTCTTGCCTTTGAACTCATCTTCCAGCAAGTTCAAATAGGTAAGGCAGTCAATCTTCGCCTGTTCCGTATGCGCTTTGAACTCAGTCTTGACCTCTTCAGGAGTAAGCGCGTACTGGTCCTGCAACGCCTTGGCGATGTCCTTGTTGTTGAACATCTGCATGGCCGTGTCGTAAATCGACTGGCGCATCTCATCGTTCTTCTTCGTTACCTCGTCCAGCGAGTCGCCATGGTCGATCATGGCGTTGATGTAGCTCTGCGCATTGGAGGACAACGTGCTGAACGCGTTGGACGCCTCACGGCCAGCCTCGGTGGTTAGATCAAAGTTCTGCTTCTGAGCATCCCAAGCGTTCTGACCCTGAGACATCAACGATTGCACGTTTTTACAAACGTCACCCATCGAAGCGAGCGTCGAATTATAGGAGCTGCCGGCAGCGTTCATCGAGATGAGAGAACTCTTCGAGCTGGAAACAGCCTCGGAAAGCATTTTCTCAGCCTTCGTGTGGTTCTCCTCCAATTGCGTGGCGCTCTGCGTCATAACGGCGACTTGCTCCATTGTGTTGCCCTTCTTCAGTAGGGTATCCACATAAGACTTGTCATAACCGTTCTCCTGAGCGGTCGCACGCATTTGGTCTTCGGCCTGCTTGCGTAATTCCTTGGTACGCTTTACGAGGTCGGAATATGCCCTTACGGAATCACCGTTACGCATGGACTCCAAAACACCAACGTTAGGACCATTCAACTCGGCGTTGGCGGCATCAAGTTGCTTCAGGAATTTTCGATATTCACTATCGGAACCAGCCACAGCCTTCGACATGTCAGACATACTGACCTTATTGGTCTTAAGTCCCTTGTTGAGCCTGTTGACCGCATCGGAAGCATCCTTGAAATCACCAACCAGCGAGCCAGTGGAAGCCTTTCCAATAAAACTAGAATCCCAAGCGGTGCGTCCGGCATCTGGATTTGTCTTGAGGCTCTTCTGAATGGCACTTCCAACAACACCAAGATTGCTTGCCGCACTCGTAGAAGCCGTCGCTATATTGCTGATGGCATCAGCGACTCCCTGCGATACCTGTTCGACGTTCTGCGCGTGCTGCGAATAATCCGCGAACGCGACCATCAAAGCGCCGACACCAGCCATGCCAGCCACGCCGGTGAATCCACCGGCCATATCCCACATGACGGTTCCCGTATCCTTGGCGACGCCTTTTAACTTAGCAAGCTTTCCGTTAGTATGTTCGGCCTTATCGGAAACCTCCTTCAAACCACTGCTGGCCTGACTGGCGTTCGCACCGAACAGCACGGCACCTTCGGCGGCAAGACGCGCTTCGGTATCGGTTTTCGCAACTTGAGAAGCAGTTTTCTCAGCCTTCTCGCCCAGCTGTTCGACACCTCTGGCGGAACCGGAGAATAATCCGGCTATGTTCCCATACATGGCTGCATCGCCGCTTATCTCAGCGGCTTTAGCATTGCGGGAAAGCTGCGCCATGGCGGCGACAAGCTGGCCGACCTTGGTCTTCGTGCCATCGATAGTTACGCCCAACTGGCGCAACGTGTTCTGATACTGCATCGTGCTCTGAATGTTCTCCAAAGCTCCAGTCTTCAACGCCGTCCACGCGGACTTGCCAGCACGACCGAACGTCATCCACAAGCCCATCGCACCCTTGATCGGGGCAGGGAGCTTATCGAACACATCAGCAAGACTTCCGGCAGCTTCGGCAATCGACTCGATAAGAGGAGCCGCGGCCTTCAACGACGCAGCGAACGTTCCACCGAAAGCATTGGACAGACTGCCAACCATCGACAGAAGCTCACTGAACACCGGACCGCTGTTGCCAATCTCATCAAACGCCTTCTTCCATCCATTCGCCAAACCATTGGCAAACTCCGTCAAACCGGTACGAGAATCGCCAAGAAGACGGCTCACATTGGAAAGAGTGGAACCTACGACCACACCAGCGTCAGCGAAAGCGACCTTGACGGTGTTACGCAGCGAATACGCCGAATCACCGACTTGCGAGAACGCCGAACGAACCTCGGACTGAGCGACCTGAGCGCCATCAATCCAATACTTCATCGTCTGCTGGAACTTCACAGAATTGACGGCTCGGTCCATGTTGGTGAGCGTAGTCGCCATGCCCTCAATGCCGTTCTCGTAGTACGCGAAAGTGCCGAAAGTCCCCTCGAAAATATCTTTGAGGCTTTTTATGGACGAGCCAAGATAGCCAGCCTGCTCCTTGACTTCAGACATGGCCTTGTCCACACGGTCCGAATCCTTCAGGACCGAATCTCCCCATTCCGCGAACAAGGTCGCATTACGGCTAGCCCAATTGGCGAACTGCGGCAGATACTTGCCACCAGCGGCACCGACCTTGCTTAAGGCAGCAATAAGGGAATTAACACCGGGAACGAGATTGTCCAGCGATTCATTCACATAGTCGAACGTCTGAGGCAACTCGTTCATCTTGTACGATGCGCGAACCGCGTCCATCATTCCGGCGACTATCTCGCCCTCATGCTTTGCAAGAGTGCTCATCTCCGGCACCAGCGAATCGCCTATAGCGTTCGCCGTATCCATGATGGCGGGCTTCGCCTTCCCATAGAACGCATCCTGCACGCTCTGGGACAGCTTGGACAGCTTCGTGTTGGCGAAGTCAATCTGACTGCTCCACGTCTTGCCCTTGTCGCCGTAGATCATCTTGAACGACGCGAACACGCCAAGCAATCCAGTCAATGCGGCAGGAGCGGCGTAAGCGGCCTTGGAAAGGCTTATCAGACTCTTCCCGACTCCTCCGACACTGCCAGCCAGATTCGTCGCACCCGCACCAAGGGAAGTGAACACCCCGCCGATAAGCGCGAACTTCGGAACCTTGGAATCCAAGGTGTCCATCAAATTCACAAGCTTCTGGAACTGGTTCTCGACACCCTTGAGGCCAGTCGCCCCATACGTCATTCCGTTGAGAATCTTGCCCATGTCCGTGCCATGGAACTTGGCGAAGATGTCAATCGTGCGCGGACGGGTGAAATAAGCCAGATGCGCGCGGGCCAAAGCGGTCTCAAGATCGACATCCATATCAAGGGTGTCGTTCTTGTCCTGGAACCTCTTCAGCTCCTCCTCGGCGTGCTTCTTGTCGATATGGAGCTTCGCCGGAATCTCCGCATCGGGATTGGACTTCAGCTTCTCCGCATACCGGCGCATCTCAGCTTCGACGTTCGAATACTCGGCCTTCAACGTGACCGGAACATCGAGCCTCTTATGCTCAAGCTCCCGCATGGTGCGACGTATCTCGTCAGCGCCATCCTCATAGAACTCGACCTTCACACGCTGCGACTCGAACCGTTCGATATCACGGTTCAGACGGGCGAAATCACCTTCGACATCGACCTTCACACGCGCCTTCGGATTATCCTTCAGAAGACGCTGGTAATAGGCCAACTGACGGTACATCTCCCGCAGTTCGGCCTTCAACGTGACCGGAACATCGACGCCGCGACGTTTGAACGCCTCGATCTTCGACTTGACCTCACGCAGATTCTCAGCGACGAACCGCAGACGGATATCCTGACGGTTACGGACGCCGTTCATCGAATACAGGTCGGCGAGACGCTTCTGGAAATCGGAACCCTCAAGACGGGTCGCCTTCGTGACCGGACTCTTCTTCAGCTTCTCGATACGGTCGTCGATCTCGCCAAGCATCTTGACGGTACGCTTGTACTCGTCAAGGTCGAACCAGTTCCGGTTGTTCCGCTTCATGGCGGACACGTCGGACTCAAGCTCCTTGCGCACGCCACGATACGTGTCGATAAGGTTCTCGGCCTCACGCCGCGACTCCGCGAACTGCTCGCGGGCGATGGCCGTGGAGCCAACCGGACGGGACCACTCGTCCCTAGCCTTCTTCGACTCGCGGGCCATCTCGGCCTGCTGCGCCTCGATCTCCTTCGCAAAACGCGACGACGCGACCTGCTGGCCCTTGAACCAGTCGGCATACGTCTCCTGCTTCTGATGCAGTCCCAAAGCCGTGTCACGGGCCTTGGAGAAGTTCGACAGCGAATTGCCAGCGGTGACGATGCTCTCCTCAAGGGCACGCACCTGACGGGTCATCTTCGATACACGCTTCGCATCACCATCGGACGCGATGTCCACAAGCGACGACTGCGCCTTACGGAGCCTGCCAAGCTCCTTCTCCTGACCCGCGAGCGCCTTGTTGGCTGCTGTGACCTGCTTTGCGGCTTCGCGTTCCTGCTTCCATAGGTCGGATGTCGGGAGCTTCTGCGTCTTCATCTCAAGGCGTTGCGCGTCGAGGCGTTCGACTTCGCGGGTGGCATTGGCGAGGTCGCCTTTCAGCCCGCGAATGTCGTTGCGGGTTTTGACGATTCGGTTGGACAGTTTCTCGAATTGGCGTATCTGCTCGTTGGAGAGGTGTTCGTTGCCTTTGATGAGTCCACGGACCTGCTGGTACAGGTCCATCTTCTTCTCGCGGTACTTATCGACGGTCTTGTCGAGGCTTGTCGCGAACGAAAGCTGTTCGGTTTTTTGGAGGGCCGACTTCTTGAAGAAGGATGTGTCGGCAATCTCGCGGCCTTTGGCGTCGAACGCCTTGACGGTCTGGTCGAGGTTCTTTTCGATCAGCTTCGAGTTCAGTAGCCCGTTGCCACGGAGGGCCGTGTTGGTGCGGGAATTGAACTCGGATAGGCCACGGCTTAATTTGGACGAATCGAAGTCCGGTTTGAGCGTGAGGCCGCGACGAAGGCGTTCCTCCTGCTGTTCGAACCGTTTCATCCACGGGTCGATGTTCTTCGTATTGGGTTTGAAATTGAACTGGATGGAGGCGTTCTTGCCGTTCCATTCGCGGTAGGCGCGTTCAAGCTGGGCGGTGTCAGGGTCGAATACCGCGTTCACGTCGAGGTCGCCTATGCCGCGTGCGGCCTCCTCGACCTGACGGCGGAAACCCTTCGTATCCGCAGTGACACGAACGACGACCGTACCGGCGCGATGCTCGCCAGCCATAGGCAACCCCCAGAAAGAAAGATGGAAATAGAAAACCCCCACGGGAATGTGGGGGTTTGTTCAGAATCAGGTCATGTGGAACTTCGTGAACATGCGTTCGAAGTTCTCCGCTGTACCTTCGTTCTCCCGGCGAGGCGGCTCCTTGTCAGCGCCGGGAGGGAGCAGTGGATGCGGTTTGGCATTCTTGCCCCCGTATTTCGCGGTAATCACCGCGTTCATCATGTTGCGAACCTCAACGGCGACCATCGTCTTCGAATCCCATCCAAGCCATGGCAGTACGGTCGGCTTGTCTGTCTTGGATTCATCGGACGTGGTTGGAGGCTCATCCTCCAATATCCGCGCCCTGTACAGGCTGTCAGGCATTGCCATCAGCCCCGCCGTGAGGCGTTCGGCGCGAGTGGGATTCATCCTCGCGCCGGTTATGTCCAGACCATAGAAACGTTGGAAGTCGGAAGTCAGTTCGACCGGGTGGACGCGGACTTGCGCTTCGAAGCGATCGATTTTCCCAGTTGGTCCGTGTAGAACATGAGAATCGCCTCGATGAGCCAGAACAGTTCATCCAATCCGATGCCCGTAGTCCACTCGTCAACCTTGTCCGGCTCGTCGGTCAGCGACTTGACCCAATCCAAAGCCGTGCCGACGAACTCCATACGCTCGTCGATCTTCGCCTCGATGTCGTCCAAGGACTTGGCTTCGGGGCCGTTGATGTCGGCGTTGAGCGTGAAACCGGCCATGCCGGACAGTTTGCGCAGTTGTGCGGCCTGCTTGAACGAGAGGCGTTCCGCAGGGGCCAGAGGCGGCAGAAGCGAGAACAGCGGCTCGTTCTCGCACATCTCCGCCCACGTCTCAGGGATGCGGAACTCGTCGGACTCGGTGGCGGTATTCTCTTCAACAGTCTCGTCAACCATGTTTTCTCCTATCTGAAAAGCGTTGAAAATCTCCTATCTTCCGTCAACGAAGAACGGGAAAAGACCGGAACCCCCGGATAGGAGAAACAGGGGTCCGGCGTCAATACGAAGACTGGAACAGTCCGAATCAGGACTGCTTCATCTGCGAAGCCTCGAAAAACACAATCGGCTTCTTGCCGGCGACGGTCTCGACCTCGCCGGTCATGCCCTGCTCGACGAAATCATCGCCAGAGAAATCAGGACCGCCATCGAAGGTCACGGAAACCTTGCGGAACAAAGCGCCGAAACGGATATCCGAATCATCGTCGGCGGACTCCTGAGCCAACAGGAACAGGCTGAACGTCTGTGGCTTCTTGGTGATGTCCACACCAACGCCGCCATCCTCTTCGCTGCCGTTGTAGATCAGCTTCAGAGTGTCGCCATCCAACTGCAACGACTTCGCGGTGATGGTGCACGTCGAATCGGCGTAGGTGGTACGCAAGTTCTTACGCGCCCACGAATTATGCGTGGTCGCGTCGCCGCCGTCGAACGAGAACGAAATCTTGTTGTCGGCGGAAGTATGCCCCAGATTGGTCCACACCTGATTGGCGTTCGGAGCGCCGGAAGCGGTGGTGTCCACCTTCACGGTGTCAGCGTTCAGCTTGAACGCCTTGGCACCATCCTTCGGCAGCGGAGTGCCGACCGGAGCGTAGAACAAAGTGCCGTAAGTGGCAATCAAAGTAGCGTCATCATTAAACGCCATCTCATATCTCCTTACAAAAAAGCCCCGCACGAGGCGAGGCTTGAAAACGAAAAAACGGAAAATCATCCAACGCGAAGCGAATCCTCCGCGCGGACGGTGAACGAGGAAGCGGAATACTGCTTCACCTTCTTGCCGGTGGCCTGCTTGCCGCCAGCGCTCTTGCCAAAACCGGGATTGCCCACAATCCGAATGACACGACCCGAATCGGTACGCCCGTAACGCGGCCATTGCATGATCTGCTGGTACACTTCCTGCGCCAAGCGGAAGGAACGGTCCGCATCGTTCGTGGCGACGATGATGTCGATGTCGCAATCCCACACGCCGGTCGAATGATTGCCGGTCGCCATGGTCGGCGCGTTCGTATGGAACAGCACGATGTTCGAGAACGACGCCCAAGTGTCCACATCGACATCGATCTCGTTGAGCACATGCACGTCGGGCCAGTCCGGGTTGCTGGTGAACCCAGCCGTGAGAAGCGTGTACACGAGCGAATCGAAATCGACCATCGGACGTTCCTGCGGGTAACGCTCGTAGTCGGGTTGAATCAACGACATCAGACACCACCGTTCATACGGGCAGCGTCACGCATCACATGATGTCCCTCGACCCAACGGTGACGCTGCTCGTTCCAAGCGCCCCACTCGTGTTCGACGGCCACGTTCGACCCGTCACGACCCTCGACATCAAGACACACATCCGTGTCGATGCCGTGGTAGCGTTTCTCAAGACTCAAATCCTTGGCGACCGGAATACCCGGGTCACGGCCAACCGCACGCGCGGCGGCGAGCATCCTCGCATCCGCAAGCACCTCGTCGGCCTTCTCCGACGTGGCCTGCGGACCGAACCATTCAGCCACCTTCGTGCTCAGGTCACGGTCAATGAAAACTCTTGCCATCGGCCTCACCCCACACATGGTCGTCAGGGTCCGGTTCGGGAGGCTTCGGACGCAACCCCACCGGAATCTGCGAATAGTCGGCGTTACGCCGGATATGCATCTCATAGTGGGGAACCTCGCCATGCTGACGGAACGTCGGAGCGCCGTCAACGTCATAGCAGTCGCCCTGATACCAGACCTCCGTATGGATATCGCCATGCCATTCCACGGCAACGACCTGAGACGGCGTGACCTCACGCAAACCACCCCAAGTCTGCGGCGACTTATCCTCGGCACCGGAAATCGAAAACATGCCAGCCTGCTGCTCGCGCCCCTCGATGGAACACCAGCACCAGTAAGCCTTCCCGGGAACATACGTCGTCCCATGCGGCCCACGACGGACCGTATACAGCACGACGATCACCTTGTCCCGATACAGAATCGAATCAGGCTTCACCCAAGGCACCGTCACATCCTCGTAAGGATGCTCAGCAACCACGTCGGAACCCGACTTATCGTATGGATGACCCAAATCCCATGTTTCACGAGACATAGGCATCACATTCCATAAATACGGTTCACACCGACGCCAACAGTGCCGATAGGACCGCGCCCGGACGCATAGCCATCCAGAATCTGCTTCTCCCTTTTCGACAGATACAGATTCGGCGACGCATCCTTGCCTGGCGGATTATCCTGCGGGTCGAAACGCGTGAACTGGTACGTTCCATTCGATTCGGTCTTGATATCCGAATAGCGGATGACACGCCACACCATAGAACAGATGACGAATTCGTAATCCTCAAGATCAAGGTCGCCGGACCTCAACCGTGGCAAGCAGTTCGTGCTCGAAGTGGACGCGACGGTCTCCGCACGATGGCACATGTACGTGAGCCACGCGTTCGGATACCGTTTCAACACATCCGCGTCAGGAAGGCAATGAAGCTCCAAGCATTCCACCCAGTCAACGGCATCGGTAACACCATTCGACATCAGCGGAACCCCCTAAGCGTCAAGAAGGCTACTTGCCCAGCACATCCGCCTTGAAGGTCGAGACGGCCTCCTTCAGAATCGGAAGATAATTGCCGTTGACCCAGATGTCATAATTCAGCGGAGCCTGATGCGACAACATAGCGCCGATGAGACCATCGTTCACGCTCTTGTTGATCTCATACTCCGAGTTCTGGGCCTCGGCGGTAGGACCGGACAGGGTGGCACCCAACGACGAATCGTTGAACGACGGAAGCAGAATGAACGTCTTATCCGGGAACGCGGCGGAAACATCGGCATCCATATCGAAGGTGTTGTCGAGCTTCAAATCCTCGTAAGCCTCATCGACCAGAAGCACATCGGTGATGCCGGACTGCGCACGAAGCACATCCAACACCTCCTGACGGGACAGCCTGGTCTTGGAATGCTCCAAATCCATGCCGGACACCTGCGTACGGAAGAACTCGTTGGTACGCATGGCATCGATGACCACACCGGTGGTGGCGACCGCGTGCGGCTTACGACCATAAGCCTTGCGCATGATCTTCACCCAAGCCTCGATGTCGTCGCACGGGTTCGACTTGTCGTTATCCCAAGTGGTGGTAGGCTTCACATCCTGCTGGTTGCCCGGACGCTTGAACGAATACGTCACATTGACGCCGTTCTCCTTGATGACCACCTTGCCGGTCACCAAGCACTGCAAACGCTCCAACTCCTCGGTCACACCGGCCTGCTGGCCCAAAGCCTCGAACTTCGCCTCGGCCTGATCGTGGATATATGCGGTATCGTCCTGATGCTTGGCGATATCACGCTCGGAAATATGGTCCATACCGGACAACGGCAACAGGCCGGCATGAATCTCGGCGGTCGAGGTCTCGGACTTGGTGTGCCCGATCTCGGCGTCCAACGCACGATGCTTCATCGCACGGGTCTTGGACTTCGGAATGACCGGGGTCCAAGAAGCGGTCCAATCACCACCATTGGAAGTGACCGGGAAAATATTCGACAACGGCAGGATGCCGTTCACGTAATCATGTCCCGCCTGAGCGACCTCGGTCGCCTCGGACGGCGGGATGATGGTCTTGTCAATAGCCAAGAAAAACTCCTTAGATACGCAAAAACCCACCGCGATGGGTGGGTTTCACAAAATTTTTAGAGATTAAGTGACCGTCAATCAGGAAATCGTGATGTTCACGGTCTTTCCGTTGGACAAAGTGGCCTTGCCAGCGGTGATGGCCTTGGACGACGGGTCCTGAGTCAATTCGATCTTGGTGATGGTCGCACCATCCTTGCCAGTCGGACCCGGAGTGCCAGCCGCGCCGGCCGAAGCGGACAACGGCTTCACAACGTCATCCTCAACGTCATAGAACTCGCCGCCCCACACGGCACCAGCCTCCGGCTTCACCGGAAGATTCGAAGCCACGATGTCGCCACGATAGGTCATGCCGACAGTCGGGTCATCCAAATCCCAACCGGACAGGTTGATGTTCACGGACACCATGGATTCAAGCAGACCGGCGATCTTGGTCTGACGGCCATCAGTGGCGGACTTGTCATACGGACCATACGAGCCGACATTCGGACCGGAAGTGATCTTCGCCAGCGGAATGCCGGAACGAATGTAAATGGTCGTGGCCTTCGGACCCACACCGGTCAGATACTTGTTGTCTTCGGTCTTGAACAATTCAGGCACGATGGTGACGGACACCGAATCATTGGTGTTCTTCTCGCCATAACGCCAGGAATTGTCCTCCTCAACGGTGACGATACCGGAGGAATGAACCATCTCTTGAGTCATACGCTCAATCCTTTCAAAGAATCAGTAGGAAACTACTTGCTGCGCTTACGTGCCTTCTGACGTTCCATCACACGCTTGTAAGCGTCGCCCGGCTGACGTTTCGGATGCGAGGTGCCGGACGGGAACTCGGCCTGCATGGCTACCTTGCGGGCCAAAGCATCCTCAGTCTGCTGCGGTTTCCTCTCCACCTTGGAAGTGTCAATCGGGTTGTACGCCGCATACTTCTCAGCCCACGACGCGATGGCCTCCGGCTCCGTTGCGGGGCAGAGGTCGGAAAGAACAGCGTCCGTGATCTGCGGATACTTAGCCTTGGCCTCAAGACGCGCAATCTGCGTCTTCGCGGCCTTAAGCTCCGCATCAGCGGACTGGAAAGCCTTGTAATTGGCCGAAGCACGGTCTTCGTTCTTACGGCTCATAGCCTTCCATTTGGCAAGCTCGTCACCATCGGACGGCTTGGAAGAACCATCGGAACCCTTATCATCAGCCGGAGCGTCATGCTCAACGGCGGGTTCGTCAACCGGAGTGGTCTGAGCATCCTTCACGGAATCCTCGACCGTTCCGGCCTGACCAACAGTCTTGTCCTTTTCGGATTCGACTTCATTATCCTGAGAGGCCATAAGACCAAATCTCCTTAATATTTAAGCGGCCAGTCCCAAAAAACCGCGAGAATAAGCCAACAGGCTCCGCACATACTGCCAAGCCTGCTTAGTGTGGACTGTCTTTTTGAACTCATACGAACGCCCATCGAACCGGAATTGAACCGAATCCTTATCCCCGTCCAACAACTCCTTGTACCGGGAATTGAACTCGGTCGCACGAGCGCACATGCGCTCCATCTGGGCGCGGGTCATCCTCATGTCAGGCAAACGCCATTCCGGCGCATTCGAGTTCACCGGAGCATCCTTGCGAAGAAGCACAGGCCCAAGCTCGCTATTATTGACGACCTTCACGCGAAGCTTCGTCAAATCCGTCGCGCTCGTGGAATAATCACGGCCCGACGTTTTGCCAGCGGCCTTGTAAATCGTCATCAGATCATCCGAGTTCAATTTCAACCCGGGGTCGTTCGAACCGACGATTGGAGCCACCGTACACTTGCAACGATTGTGCATGGGCATCAAATCAGCCCTCGTGAACGTGTTCGTGGCGGCAACGACGCACAGGCCACAGGAACCCGTCTTCGACAATTCAGGATGGATGACACGCCTGTAACGTTCGACACCGGAACTCCTGTAACGCGACTGGATGGCACGATTCTGCGTCACATATCCGTCAGTGACCGCATTGTTCTCCAACTGGATTTTCGCGGACATCAGCCAAGCCTTAACATGGTCGGCGGCGGACTGGTCGGCATCCTTCAGAATCTCATCCCACGTAGCAGGTCGAATCTCAGGATTCTTCACGGCCTGAGTGCGATACTCGTCCGCGACCCTCATGGCGACCTGCCACGGGTCCGTGTTGGCGCGAACGACCTCATATTGTGGGATATCCCCCAAACCGTTCACACCGGCCAGACGCAGCATCGTATCCGCATATGAGATGCCTTGCTGGCGCATAGCCTTCACGAACGCGATATGCTGCTGCGTCACATAAGCAGCCGCACCCTCGGCCACCGCATCATTCCACCAGTCGGGGGGAGTCAGGCTACGCCACATGTTCCAAGCCCTGCGGACGAACTCGTCAACCAGCTTCAACCGCTGGTCATCCAACGCCTGGACGGCAACCAACGCGCTATCGGCCATCAGACCCCCATAATGTCGGACGAATCATCCGACGACGGCCCATCGGACGACATCGAATCCGATCCAGAGCCGGTGGAGAACGAATCCAAGCCGGACCTGTCACCCAGATACGAATCATTCATCGTCGCATCAGTCTGCTTCGCCGACGAATCCAAAGCCGCGTTCTGCCGTGCCATGGCATTCAGGAAACTCGTATCCTGGGCATCCTGAATCATCTCCGCGATTTCCGTCTCGGTCATATGCAGATAACGACGGGCGATGGTCTTCAACGGAAGAATACCCTTCACCTGAGCCGCCGCCTGACACTGCTCCAACTCGGACGGAAGCTCCAACGGCTCCCAAGTCGTCTCGAAGCGCTCCTCCGAAGCATTACTGCCGGAAGCGGTCAACGCCATCTTCAACAGAAGCACGAAAGCGTCATTGGCCCTCATGTTCATGTCACGGACCTTCAACCGCAGCATACGAGTCGTCAGCTTCGCACCCTCGGCGGAACCAGCCACATCAGGCGAAAGAATCGACAACGGAGTGCCAGTGGCACCTGCCAGAAGCTTCACATCGGAAGCGGCCGCATTCACAATCGGCGTGATATCCGTAATGGACGATTCGCCAATCTTCGCATCGGCGGGAAGCAGCCACAACGCGGCGGGGCCCATCTCGAACAGTTCCGAATAGTCGATCTTGTCACCGGCCTGAGCCTTACCGGCCTTGACCGCAGGGTCGCTCTTCTGGTAATACTCAGGCATGTCGCCCGACACCCAACGCTGCTTGAACGCCTGCATCTCCTGAATGCAGAACCGTTGAAAACGCTGCTGGTCAATGGACCTCAACGTCTTCAAGGAAGCCTCGAACTGACCCTTGCCGTTAGGAGTGGTCAACTGCACGATAGGAAGACAACCGCAATCAATGGCGAACTTCCAATCATCGCCGGAAGACTGGCCCTCCCACTCGAACTGCGCCTCGAACTCTGGACGCTTCTTCGAATCGTCGTTGGCAAGGTCATACACGGTATCCTCGTCATCGACCGAATCGGAAGGCAACGTGCGCGACTTGACCTCATGCTTCGCGGTACGCGAATAGACGCTCTGAATCTCACCGTCATCATTACGGACGATGCGATACAAAGTCAACCGTTCGATCTGCTCTTCCTCGGACCACCCATACACCACAGCCGAATCCTTGTCGTCGGACACAACCGTGCTCCACGGACTCAACCGTTGGATATACGAAGGATTCTCCTTGCCGAGAACCATCGCATACGCGGCACCGTAAATCGCCGCATCCATGAACATGTTCAACGCACGGACATCCATGCCGCACTTATCCCACATGTCATCCGCATCCGTGCTCCGCATCGTCTTATCGGCGACAAGGCGAAAACCGGTAGGATGCTGCGACGTGATTACCGCATCCGCAATCGTATGAGCCAGATTCAACGGGCAGATATCCACAAAACGCCTATACACGGCACTGGCCGTAGTGGTCGCCGCCTTCGGCACGGACTGCAACGGAACAGTCTCACGACCGTCATAAAACGTCTTCAACACACACAGGTCAGGAATACGATTCTGCAAACGCGTCGCAAGACGCGTTAACGCCAAACCATCACCATCAGGCTCGTCATCACCAGTAACAAGACTCTGCATATTAGAAGATGTGGAAACCATACGAACACCCCAAAATCACCAGACCCGCTGTGGCATCACCCGCTGCGGAGTATCATCCTCGAACTGGCCCAAATACTTCTCACGCGCCGCATAAGCCAAAACGCCAGCCATGCACGCATCGATCTTGTGCGGACTCTTAGGCGTCTCCTTATGAATCTGATAACCCCAACTCTTCTCACGCCGCTTCGCATTACGGAAATGCGACACAAGACGCGGGTCGGCACACAAAAGAATATTATTCGGATCAGGCTCCCCCTCCTCAACAGGCTCGGGAGCATACTCAAACGACGAATGCGCGCACTGCAACGCACGATACATATCCTGCGACCAGTTATTCGTCCAAAACTTCATCATCGAAGACTGCCCACGGGCGAACACCTTCATGCCACGCCCATACTCAGCCTCCCAGCCGCCAATCATCGACTCGAAGAAATGCGCATCGGCGAAACAGCCGATGACATTGTAATTCTCGAACATACGACGCACGGCGGCATCGAAACCATCACGGTCAACACGCCAATCAGGGTCCGCATTATCAGGCCGCTGCTGCAACTTGATAAGAAACAGCAAACCATCGGACACGCGACAACCAACCAACGCGGTCGAATCATTGCGAATCGAACCATCGAACCCAAGCGTGATCTCCTCATCCTCGTCAATGAAATCCTTCCAGACCCCATCCAAACGAGACGACGAGCCGACAGCACGGCCATACAAATCCCTGTAAGCCAAATGCGACTGGATCGCAGGCTCCGTAAGCCACGAATCCTCACTCGACGCACGAGAGTTCAAATAATAACGAATCGAATCATTCGGGTCCGAATCAGGCTGGTAAATCTGCCCCATCAGACCATGAATGTCAACCCAACCATCCTTCGACGGCCCCGGCTCGACGCCATCATCACGAAGAGAGAACCCCTCAACCGAATAACCATCGGCATCAACGGCCTCGATACGCCCATCAGGAAGAATGATGTAATCCTTACCATCATCCGAATGGGCAGCAGAACCATACGACTCATACAACGCGTGCTCAAGCTTCTTCTCATCAGGAAAATCCTCGATAGGAAGCGTCGAATACCGATAGTCGAAATACAAGCCCTTATAATGCTTGGAACGGCCAGCCTGAATATCCTCCGCGATCTTCAACGTGTTCTCCGCCACACTGTTCTGACCCGGACGGAAATACGTCGTCATCTCCAACACCCAAGGGTCGGCATCCAACGAACGCTTCGGAAGATTACGCTGAACCGTCTTATACATCGAATGATGCTTCGGCAGCGTATACAGATGCACCTCATCCATCAACGCGAAAGTCTCAAGACCACCATCCTTCGACGCATCGCCGGAAGTCGTGGGAATAATCTCCCCACCCTCCGGCAAGCCGATACGGGTCTTCGTGACCTCCATGCCGAAACCCTGCAACTGGGCCAGCGGGCCGGAAGTGCAGTTATAGTAAATCGAATCGAAGATATTGCCCGACTGGTCCTCGGACGTAGCCAAACACAGAATCTCAGGACGCTGGACAGGACGGCCAACAGGCTCACCCGGCAGATAATAGTAAGTCTGACCAAGAAACGTATACGTCTCACCCGGCTTAGCCCAATGGTCGAAACGACACGGGCCAAAAGCCTCGAACAAGGCCAGATCATTGCCCAAGCCACTCTTGTTGCAACCCTTCGGACGCCACAAGCTCACACGATTGAACCTGCGCCGACCATCCGGCTTCAACGCATAGGCGTTCAAATAGAACTGGATATACTCAGGATTATGAGTGACAGGCTTACCGGTCGCACCACCGCGACCGATGAGACTGAACGTCTCAACCCACCACAACGCCAAACGTCCAAGACTCCTACGCCTATCCTCATAAGTCAGGTTAGGAATCATCAAATGCATGTCAGCCAGCCTCCTCGATCTTGCGACGCCAAGCATCGATATCCTGAATCACAGCATGATTCGAACCATCCGAAGCGGCATGGTCGTCAGCCTCCGGCACATCGAACTTCAACGCGCGCATCGAAGCCGGAGTCCAACCCAACTCGTCAAACAACTGACGCACGACCGGCATCAACGTCGCATAACGACGAGTCGAAAGCATCTCATTGATCGTCGCGAAACCCAACTGGACGGCCATCCAGGAAGGAGCCGAACGCAACATCGAAGCATTCGGACTACGCCGATACTCCTCATACCAATGAGCAACCAACGGCAACCACTCCCCACCCTTGGGGAAAATCTGGTTAGCCGGAGGCAAATCAGGCCCCAACTTCCCATCAGGAATCTCCAAAACCTGATTACCGGAATCACTCGTCTTCCTGCCCATAACATCACTCCCCGCAAAGCCCCATTACGGGACGACAAGCGCGAAGCCCGTTACGGCACTACGCGCACCTGCGATGAACGACAATCCGATTAGCCAACGAGTTCTCACCACCCTGCTCCAACGGCACACGCCAAGCGCCAACCGGAAAATCATCACTCAAAACATCAACCGACCGGTCAAGCGGCAACCCACAAACCGGACACGTATGAGAACACGCGTTCCACTCGTCCTCGGCAGTCCAAAAACCAGTAGGAACACTCCCCCGCCGCCCCACACGGGCATTCGACCGAGGCTCCCACAACACCGACTTCAACGGCTGCGGAGTACGATTAGGAGCCGCACCATCAGCCTTCAAACGCTGGAAACGCTTACGACAACGAGCCGAACAAAAAGCCTTGTCCCGACGCTCAGTCTCAAAAAAAGAGCCACACGCCAGACACGCACGACTCATACGACGCTTACGGGCACCACTGCCACTACGCCGCCAACGATCATAATGAGACCTACACATCCCATGAGCATGAACAGGCCCATCACACCCATTCACACTGCACTCACCCTCAGCTAACCGAACGCGGGATGCCTGTACCAACGAGCCTCCTCACGCTCAACCCTCTTCCTTCGCCGCGCGTCAGCCGACTCCAAACCAGTCTTATAAGAATGATGAGCACGACAAAGAACCTGAAGATTATCCCAAGAATCATCATCAGGCTGACCATCCTCGGCACGAATGATATGATCGACCTCATTCGCATGAGCGCCACACGGACGCAACACGCCATCATCACCGATCACCGGATACTGGCAACGCCACCCGTAATAGTCCAACACCTCACGACGCGTCCGCTCCCAACCAGGATTGAACCGTTCCTTACGATGCGACTTATTCCAATCGTTGGTCATCACCACTCCTCAGTGCTTCAGGAGGGAATCGAACCCTCATGTCACAGGACAACGCATTTTGAGTGCGCCGCGTCTACCATTCCGCCACCAAAGCAAAAGAACAGACAACCCCCACGCCACACTCACCACAAAACATGGGGGCTGCCCGTCATCTAACCCAAACCGCCATAAGGAAATCCAATGGCAAAAATGGCTTTTTACCGCCAGCCACGGCGCGCGGATGCTGAGGGAGTCGAACCCCCGAACCGTTCCCGGTCGCCACCTTAGCGAGGTGGTGCAATCAGCCACTCTGCCAAGCATCCAAAATGCAAGAGCCGCCGCAACGGCTCAGGAGACTGTTCCCGCAGACTAGGCGGGTCCGCTGAAACTAGAGCCGCCACAAGACGACTCCGAAGACCTTTCCCACAACCTGTGGGTAGGCTGAGCACAGCATGTTGGACTCGAACCAACATCGACGGTTTTGGAGACCGCCATGCTACCGGTTGCACCAATGCCATATGTGGATGGTCACACCCATGAAGCGTGACCATCCACCGAGTCGCCGTTAACGGAAGCGTCCGCCGCTTTCATCTCCAGACAAGCCAACACCAGCGGTAGGCACTTGCCCTCGGGGGTAGTACTACTTCCCCAACGCGGAACGTGAAGGATTCGAACCTCCGGCACTTCACAGTGCGACTGCTTTCGGGACAGTTGCATTAAACCACTCTGCCAACATTCCAACCCCAACTTAGTTATTGTCCAAGTTGGCATGACGGCGGCATGGTGGACTGGCTTTTACCACCAACGGCAAGGAACGTGAAACATATATATGCACCCGTTTGGCCGTGCCTCCCCTTCGGTCATCAACCACCTGATTAAGGCAGGGAGCCTCTTATCCCCCACATGTTCCAGCGGGGATATTCGAGCAATGCCATCGGTATCACAGGCAGCTACCCCATGAAACCTAGAGCAAACCTCGGGAATCGAACCCGACAACCAAAAGGCTGTGCCAACAGGATTGCAAGTCAGCCCCAAAAACAAATGGCGCAGCCATATAGGCGGCACCGGGTGGGACCGGCACAAGAAACGAGGATGAACAAAATCTCACGGACAATCCAAACACACACACTATATTCCGGGATTCATCCACCCTCAAAGGGTCCCCAGCCGGATTCGAACCGGCATCTCACCACGCATGGTCAAGAGAAGCCAGAAAACCACGCGCGACTAACACTCCCACAAGAGCGATAGGAACCATGTGCGAGATCAAACGGCGGTACCAACAAGCCTCTCGCATTGGACTTGAAACCGAATCGCACCTTACCTAGGAAGATGCCATCTGCGGACAGTGAGAGATTCGAACTCCCGGACCCGTTAGAGTCGGCCGCTTTCGAGGCGACTACCTTAAACCAGACTCAGCCAACTGCCCCTAGCGGTGCTCCTTATGAACACGAACGTCCCAACGGTCGGAATCCTTAACCAAGAGACAAGGAGCACCACCGAACCGCTTGCCGGAATGACACCCACAAGGACGCCCCGCGTCCTCCAAAATTCATTCCGACATGCGACAGCATACTCACCCCCAACGTTGCGTCAACGTTGCAATGGAAACGGCGTAGAATACGGCGTGTCGCGTGGTATGCTGAAGACGATTTCAATGTGAACCCAACATCGTCGTTGTCATGTCACGTTTCGTGCGCGGACTTTTTCAGACGGCGCGCACTATTTCTACCATTGACCCGACGGCCCTGACGGGCGCACCCGGAGGACCCTCCCCCAGCCCCGGTTGGAACGTTCGTTCGATAGTACAAATGTTCGTTCGTACAGTTGTATGTATGCGCGTCATTGTGTCGTACTCTTTATTATTTATATCTATCTTGCTCAATATTTTTTGTCCATATTTCAGTATCTTGCTTGACTTTATTTTTTCTTGTGCTACTCAGACTCTTTTTTTGTTTTATTTACCCCCTACCTATGTTTCGACACGCCGATAGAACGGCTTTGTTTCAACGTTTCGCCATCGTTTGCGTTGGTACAACTTGCGTACCAATATTGGGACGTGTATAGTGGCAGCTATCAACCGGTTAGGCAGTCAGCCTAGCAAGGTCGGTGTGACACTCTAGACCACACCACTCGCAACCGGTTGAAAGCAGCCGGCAGATGAAGCCGTGGCGGTTAGGTGCCTAGGCACCGCATAGCCTAGCCTGAAACGGTTAGGGGGGCGTATCGAGTGTATGCGCCGGAAAACTGCCATGAGTGGAACGGTGGTCACTGTGCCAAGGTGCAGTGTCCAGTCTGTGAGCGTTGCAAGTGTTTGAAAAATGAATAGTGTTACCGAAGGCCGGTAGTTTGATCTTCATCCTTTTTTTGGGGGTTAGGTGGCGGCGTTTTTCGGGGTGTGTGCATAATGTCCACTATGTGGACGTGGCCGATAGTGTCGGTTTTGCCTAGGCAGTGCACGTAAACTCGTTTGACAATGTGGAGCGCGAGAACTCGTAAGGGGGTACCGCCGACGTTTGGCGTAGTGTGAGAGACTACCGCCAATGAGGATAGGCCGATAGATAGGTGGCAATGTCAATGTTTCGCCATGCGTGAGCGTGGTTGGCGGCATTGACTGTAAACCACGGCATAACGGGTTGCGAGGGTAGACATACTATAGCGCCCGTCAATTGCTTTATGGGCGGTTGACCACAAACGTCTTACGTTTGGGGGTTATGCGGACATTAAAAGTCTATAGGGGGTGCATATGCGCCCCTGCGCCACTTTGCGGGTGGTGTTAGCCAAAAACAAATCTTCACGGGCGTAATCCGCAAGGGTTGCGCCCCTCTCGCCACTGTTTAGACCATGAGGGGGTGCGATACCCTCTAGTGGCACGCAATTAACCAATCAACACTAGACCTTAAGGGGGTTTATTATGGATGCCAACGAAGAAATGGCTGTAAAAATCGTTCGCGACTGTCTCACTACGGCGCGTGAGTCCCTACCGCCTTACGTATCACGCCTTTGGGTGCGTGAAATGCCGGAGCTTGAATTTGTAGGCACCTCGGCGGCGGGATCTGTGGTACGTCATGCGCTTATTGCGGCGTTTCGCGTTGCGGCAATGCGGTCCACGTATGTCGATCTTGCAAGCGACTTCGCGCCTGATGTTCGGATTACGCGCGTTCGCGCCAGTTGCCGTCATGTCTCCGTCTACTGTGAGACGAATACCGGATATGTCTACAAGGTGGTGTGTGTGCCATTGTGGGATACCACTGTTTCCGGTTCGCTGCCGCCATGCCCTATGACTAAGGCCCTTATGGCTAAGGTTGGCACGTGCGCTTTTGGGGATGCCGGTTGGAATACGGTCATGTGTGATTATGTCAATCTCGTTTGACTTGTGTAGTCAACAATACAATAAGATTAAATAAAGGGGGAGCTATGTCTGATTATGACAATCTCGTGCAATGGTGCAAGGATATGCGTTCTACGCAGATTGCGCGGCGTAATCGCGCGTGGAATTTCCAGCACGTTCATGGCATTGAGCCGTGTGATGTCGCGCGGAATGCCGACGCCATAAGGTGGGTTGACGGCGTGGTGTATGTGGTCAGCCGCAATGTCAAGCGCAACGGCGAGCTGGGCGAGCGTTACGCCGTGGTCACGGCTGAGCAGTGGCTTGACATGCATCGGGTTCCGGGCGATGAGTCATGCGTCGCACGGCTTGAATCCTACATGACGCGAACTAATTGTAGTCAACAATACAAGTGAGGTGTTTATTATGACTGGGAAGATCGAACTATCTGTGGACATCAGCGTGGAATGGCGGCGCAGTGCGATGTGGGGAATGTGTCCTACCGCTACCGTTGGCGCACTACTGGCCGAGGATGGCGTTACTGTCAGGCGTGACCGTGGTTCCGGCCATGCGTCCGGCTGTGGGTATGACAAACTCTCTGCGGCGGTGGATGAAGCCATGCGTGAGTTGCCGTTGTGGCAGACGTTTCTCATGTGGCGTGGATTCAAGCACACGTATGCGTCGATTCCATACAACGGTTCCGATAGAACGCTATATGGGCTGAAGCGTTGCGATTACGGCTGGGAGATGAACGCGAACGCGTGCGGCATGGGAACGATTATCGACATTTTCACGGCGAACGGGTTCACCATGACGTCGCATAGTGGCGATGCTTACGATTTTTACCATTTCGAGCGCGTGGTGCCGCGTTCGTTCCTGAAACTCATCTGACTTGTAGCCCTCTGTGGGCTATGGCGCGGCTCTAGTGAGTTCTGGTAGGGTGCGACTCCCTATCCGCGCACTATGCCGTCATGTGGCGGCTAATCAACATTCTCTATGAAAGTGGGTAATCATGTCTGGATTTAATTCCGTGGACGCTTTTTACGACGTCATGGCTGGCTTCCGTGGTTTGCACGAGTCCGAACAGTCCGGCAGCACGTTGGAGTTGTATTCATGCAATGGCGCCGAGTTCCCGGACGGTCTGGACGGTTGCAGCCTTGACGTTATCACAGCGCCGTCGCCTGAGTTCCTTGCGTACATGCGTGGGAATGATAGTCCGGTGCCGCCGTCCGGGTACAAGGATATGGCCGACGAAATTAAGGGCATATGGGACGTGTACAACCACGGTTCCGCCGAAGCCGACTGGGGACGGTTGGCTGACTTGTATGACGCGCACAATCTAAGCCTGAGTGTCATTGCCGATTACGAGTTTATGGATTGGCCTGAGACGTTAGGCGACATACTGGACGGCAAAGGGGCGGATTGCTGGAATCTCGACGGTATGGTGTGGCACCTGTACAGCCATGAGGAATGCACTATCGATGATTCCGAGGGCGCATGGCCCAGCGTTGACGACTTGCTGGATTTCATGTCTTCCGATGACGTTGAGACGCGCGCCTATGCGCAGCAGTTTGTCGAATGCATGGATTCGGGCGACTATGTGGCCGCGTGCAAGGCGCTTAAGGCTCTCGACTTGGAACTGTGGTATACGCAGCTGTCTCTTACGTTGTCTCGCTGAAAATCAATCAATCTGAAAGTGAGGAAAAAGAAATGTATGTGCATGAGATTCGCAAGGATACGGCTGAGGACGCCGACTTGTACGAGGAACTGCGTTACGCGTGGGACGGTATCGACTACGCTGGACTGCCGTCGTTCGATGACGTGCTGCCGGACATTCTGGAATGGGTGCGGGGTATCCGCGTGGCCGACACTGTGTTCAACGATTACACGTATCGGGCTTCGCGGCTGCTGTACTTCGATAACGCGCTGGATGAAAGCAATATCGAGACTGCCGTGCGGTGGCTGTCGGACTACGGTTATGTGCCGCGCGCGTTCTGCGGTGTCGGCTATGCGATTGAGTTGACGGACGGGTATGGCGGACTGTCGGATCAGGCCGTCGTCCAATATGCGATAGACATGATTATCAAGGATGGGCGCTACTACCCGGTGTTGGATGAATCCGATTACGAGCGGCGTGAGGACGCGTGGCTGCGGGATTACTTCGATTGTGAGGTGTCTGACGCCATGTTGGGCGGAGCTGACCGTGATGCCGTGTTCGAAGCTTGGCGGGATGATGCCGACCCGGTGTCGAGCGACATGTATTTCGACGTGGAAAAGCTTCCGGGCTATATCGAGACCGCCAAGGGAGGTAAGCGGAATGCGTAAGGGTGTGAAGCTGGCTGGTTTGCTGGCTGCTGGTGTGGCGGCGTTCGCCGTGGCGTGTTCGCCGGTGTGCAATCCCGTGCCGGTGGCTGACCCTCATGGGACGCCTGAACAGCAATGGAATTGGTGGCGTGAGACGTATGCGACGGCTGACTATGGTCAGGCTGATTTGGCTGGCTACACGTCGCTGTCGGATATCCCCCAGTGCGGTATGGAAGACGGCAGTACGGATGGCGGCTACGAGCGTATCTGCGAGTGGCGGGCTGATGCTGTCGGCAATCATGCCGGTGAGTCTTACGTGCTGGTTGACGGCGGCAAGGTGCTGTCGTGGGGCGGCACAGGGAAATGAAAGTGCCGGTCTCAGGTAGGACTGCGACCGGCCATGCAATCAATCAATCAAATTGCAAGGGAGATTATACCATGAAATTCGACGATTGCATTTATAAGGAAATCACTTGGTTCAACGCGGATGAAATCGTTGAGCATGAGACGTTCGACGGTATCGACTCGTATGAGCTGCTGCGTAATCTGGCGACGCTTGAGGCTGGCTATTCGCTTGACGACAGGCTGGATGACGAGGCCGTGGAGCGCGTGGAAGATGAGGAGAACAGTTTAATCTGCGTCGGACGGTTCCGTTTCGACTCGCTTCTGGCTGAGGGTCTAGCGGAATGGTTCAAGTGCGACCGTTACGACGGTCTTGTCAAGCATGTGCGTTCGTGCTGGCTGAGCCGTGGTGGCGATGATTGGTATTTCTATTTCGTTACCGGCTGCGGCTATGACGTCATCAGCAGTGATTTGCTGGGCTGTGACGCCGATGGTGTGGCGCGGCGGAAGTTCGTTGATTTCCTTAACGGCGAGGAGGTGGCGCGATGATCGACGTCAACTTGCTGCCGCGTGAGCTGACCGGCTATGTGGGTTACGTGTGCTGGCAGTGGTTCGAGAGGCATTTCAGCCGTGACGAGGTGCCGTATATCCGTGGCGGCGCGTGTGGTCTGGTGCCCGATTTGCGGGACAATCTCATCGATGTCGTGCAAAACTGTTTCGCTGACGGCGGTCTGGATGACGAGACGGTCGGACGGTTCGTCGCATTGTATGCCACGCTGCCGTTCGACGTCGATGAGGCGCGGCGGCTGGCCGAGAATGATTTCCGTTATGTCGCCGACGCGGACACGCGGCTGGCGTTCGAGCTGTGCGTGCTGGTGTTCGACGCCATGTTCCCGCAGCATGTCGAGGTTCGTCAGACGGATGTGGACGGGACGTTGGAGCATATCGCGTTTCCGGCTAGCTGGCAGCATGACCTGGCTGTGTCTTCGACTCCTGAGAATCGCATGTCCGCGTACCGCAATGGCCTGTCGGCTGTGCGCAAGGCGTATGACAAGATGTTCGACCGTCTTGGGGAGGCTGACTGACATGGCCGCGTTGTGGACCGTCGAATATGTGGGTGGCGCAATCCGCGTGCGCCGTCACAGGTCTCAGGCCGATGCGGAGGCGTATCGGGATGCGGTTCTGCGTGCCGATGGCCGGTTTCTGACGCGTTGCACTGTCGGTAGCGGAGAGGCCGTGCGCGTGGCGATGGTGAACCGGCTGGAACTGGCCGGTGTCGGCTGTCGTTCGCGTCTCATGCGGACGTCGTTGAAAAGACTGGTGGAACTCACCGACGAGTTCTGCTGCTGAATGAAAGGAAAGAATGATGATTACCGTTGACGAGCTGAAGGCAATGCCATTGGACAAGCCGATCGGCGAGGCTGTCGTTTGCGATATTGAACGCATGGCAAACGAGGGTTTGCAGCCGTTCTACCAGCGTGAGTTTGAACCTTATGAGGGTGTCTATCGCATCAATGATTTCGCCAAATATGTTTCCGAGGATTCGTGGCGGAAGTTCTGGTCCGCGTTCCCTGAATGGTGTGAGCAGGTGTTCATGCTGCACGACAATACTCGTTCCGATGATTATTGTGATTTCACTTCTGAAGTGCTTTCTGGTCTGACGCCGATTGAGATTGGGGAACAATTCGAGAAGTCTCGTGAATATGACCTTGATTATGTGTTCTGGACGCAAGCCGATGACGAGGGGCATGTGTGATGGACGCCCATGATTCCGACGTGTGTGCGAATGTGGTCGGCAAGTCGTTGGAGGCCGTCAGATTGCTGTCGAATCTTGGGAGCGGGAACGCTCCCGATTCGGCTTACGTGCTGGCCGCCTACGACCAGTTGACGACGGCGGCGTACCTGTTGCATCAGATTATCCCTTGGACCAAGGAGGAAAAACAGTGAGCAAACATGGCTTCTTCTCCCCTATCGCCGAATACGATGGGTTCGATTATGCGTCCGGCAGGTCGTTCTGGCGTCGTCGTTCGCTGCCGTCGCTCCTGTGCGAGTGGCTTGGCGAATGGTTCCGTGGCGTGAGGGCGGCTCGCATGGGCTATTCGACCTGGCTGTACGTCCAGTGTTCCGGTGGCTGCATGATTCCAGTGGACATGCTGGACTGGAATGAGGATTGGATTGATTGATGTCGGCGGCGTCCACCAGCCGTCGATGATATGGTGTTTTTGATCGGAAAGGAGTGTGGCATGGGGTTGCGTGAGCTGCGGAAACGTTCGAACATCACGTTGGAGCAGTTGAGCGCGTTGACCGGCTATGACATGCCGAGGCTGAGCCGGTATGAGACGGTTGACGATGGCGCTCGGAACATGTTTCTGGGCACGGCGGCATCGTTGGCGCGGATACTGCATTGCAACGTGCTGGACCTGTATCCCGATGAGCATGTGTGGCGAGGCGGCGTGTCGGCTGGCGTCGTCGGCTTGAGGAACATCCGCTTGTTCCGTGGGTTGACGCAGACGCAGTTGGCTGGCATGAGTGGTGTCGCACGACCGAACATCTCATGGTTCGAGACCGGTTATCGTCCTGTTTCGCAAATGTATTTGCGGACGGCGTTACGATTGTCTGAGGCGTTGCAATGCGACCCTGTGAATTTTCTTACGGAAGGATACTGACATGGGCATGAGGGAACTCAGACTGAAGCGCGGCATGACGCAACAACAGCTGGCTGACAAAGTCGGAATGTCCCGACCTCGCATAGCAGCGTATGAAAGTGGCACTAATGACGTTTCCAATATGACACTTGGCAATGCGCTTAAATTCTGTTCGGCCTTGCGTGTCGCTAATCCCCGCAAACTTTTGGAAGATGATTCTGATTCTGAATCTTCCGCGGATTCTAAGTGATCCGCAGAAGATAATGTTCAGCCGATAGTATCGGCGCGAAAGTAAGGAGGTGGCATAGTTGCCGGGAATAAGCAGGTTTTTCGGTATCGTCATTTACATGTACGCCAATGACCATGGCCCCGTGAAGCATTTTCACGCGGAATATAATGGCCATTGGGCTAAGTACTCGTTTGATGGCGATTTGATTAAGGGCGGTTTGCCTAGGAAACAGGAACGTTTGGTATTGGCGTGGGCTGAAATACACCGTGAGGATCTCGAGTCCAATTGGAAGTGTGTTGAAGCCCATGTGCAACCCGGACACATCGAGCCGCTTAGGTAAGGAGGTTTATTCATGTGTGACGGTGTTGTTTTGGTGACTGACGCGGTACCGCTTGACGGCCACCGTGTGGCAGTCAGGTTCAGCGATGGTTATAGCGGCGTCTTGGATATGGCTAAGTATTTTAGCTATCCGGCGTTCGCTGGGTTGAATGATCCTGCGGTGTTCGCTACTGCGCGGGCTGGTCTCGGTACGGTGTTGTGGGGTGACGGCGATATAGACGTCGCACCTGATACCGCGCGTGAGGAGGCCGTGCCGTTGGGCGCGTAGGCCGCGTCTATGAATCCCGGTTGCTTTTGCTGCCGGGATTTTGTTTATTCGAACGTGTTTGGCGGGGTTCCCCGTCTGATGAAAATACCCCAAGAGTGTTGCATCACTCTTGGGGTTTCGCTTAAAACAAACCGATTTATAAGCCCTCTCATTTTAGCAAGGGGGCTGGAATGGAGTGTGTGTTATGAGTATCCATTTTTATGCCGGGTATTGGCAGTTTGGTGTCGGCGTTACCAATTTTGAGGGTGAGCCGTATTGCAGCCTGTTGTCTTTTGACTCGCGTAAGGAACGCGACGCTTGGGTTGCTGCGGATCATTTCGACAATAATTGGCATCGTAGCGCGGTGTCGCGTCGTGAGGCGTTGCCGCTTATGCGCGCTGAGCTTGCCGATCTTTTCGACGGTTATGACGGCTGGCGTGTTGATGGCGTGTTTTATTCGTCCATTGGCGACGCTTTCGCGGCGTTCTTCAAGGCTGAGGCCGCTGCGCATAGGCGTGCGGGTGTCTGATTCATTCAGTCTGTTTGTTTAATTCCAGGGCGTGGCGATTGTGCCACGCCCTTTGTTTTCAACGTTTTTTCTTTTTAAACATGGACTAAAAGGAGTACACCATGAACGGCAACTACAAAGGTACGGAACACTACACGCTGACCAAAACCGAAAACGGGTGGCATGGCGACCCGGAATGTTGCGGCTGGCAATGGTTCGACTTTCCTGATCTGACATTCACCGACGACGGCGACTGCCGGTTCGAACTGGAGGCCGAAGCCATCGACACGGCGGCCGAACTCTACGAATACCGGGAATTTCTCACCATCCTTTCCAATGAGATAGAGGAACTCCGGCAGCAGATCGATGCAGTTGAATAGAAGTGGCCTAACCCGCCCAAACTTCTTGACGCTCCCGTGGTTGAAACCACATGATTCCTGCGAACTGGGCTTGCACCAATCATGTCAGCAAAAGAAAGGATAAACAAAATGACCAGCATCGATTTCACCAAGACCAGCACTTACGCAGACCTCTATCACTACTGGAATAGTGAGGATTACGAGCTTGACGCGATAAATCGTGAGCTTAGCTACATTCAAACTATTGACCGTGACCAGGCCGTGGATGATGAGGGTCATGCTGTGTATGACGAATATGTTTTCTATAAGATTGATGAGTGTCATCCTGATAGAGGTAATTCGTTTACAGCCGAGCAGATTGAACAGTTCGCTCAGACTTGGTGACAACCAAACAATGATTGGTTATCGTGCCTGCGTGAAGGACGCTTGACGGCTTCCCCCGACCGAAGGCGGGGTTTTACCGTGTAATGCATAATCATGCCATTGTAGACCACTCAGACGTTGCCTGACGCGGTTTGTAGCCAGTTGTCCACCAATTCGGCTTCGTTGACTGGCTCGAAACGCCATGCGTCCAATCCGACGTTGATCTCGTTGTGATGCCTGCCGAACTCAAGCGGGTCATGCGCGTGCGTGTGTCCGTGCAGGAGCAGCGTGTTATTCATGCGTGGTAGCGCGTATTCGGCTAATTCCGGCGCGTTCCAATTGGTTGAGACTGCGCCTAGGGGTTTGCTTTGCGTGAAGTCTTCACGCCATTGGAAGTGGCTTAAAAATACCGTGTGTGGATTGTTGCCCCACCCGTCTCTGATTTCGGTGATGCCGACCATTCCGACTTCCACGAACACGCTTGCCAACTTTTCCAGCGTGCGGGTGGAGCTGTGCAGTTCGTGGTTGCCGAGAATCAGATGCCTGTTCTTGCGTGGTACATGCAGGTTTTGGATGCGCATTATCGCTTGGTCTACGCTCCACGTACCACCGGAACTGATGTCTCCGAGAATGTAGAGTTCGTCTTCCTCGCCAACATACGTGTTGATGCTTCGGATGATGTCGGCATCATGCTTCCGCCAGTCAACACAGTTCTTGAGCGGCTTATGCTCACGTTCGGCTTGTTGTTTGATCGATGCATCCTTAGCGTATCCGGGTAGCGCGTAGCCACGTAATGCAGCCACGAACGGATGCGCGAAATGCAAGTCACTGGTAAACCACTTCATTTGTTGTCCTTCAACATGTTCCTGTAGATGCGTGTCCCGGCTTTTATAGCAAGTTCCGGCGTACTGTAGCAGCAGGGTTCCATGCATGGGCCTGATAGCGGGTGAATCGTCGGGTTATCAATGTCGAGGTCCACGCGGCATTCCTTGTATATCACGGGAACGTATACGCCTTCATCCTCGATAATCATGATCGCACTGTACTTGGGTTTGTCCTCGTCAATGTGTCCAAAAGGCTTGAAATTCGAGAGGTCGGGGGACGGATTGCCGCCACTTGTAAATACGAATTTCTTCGTGCTTGAAGTGTCATCCACGGTTCTCTACCACCTTCCCGTACTGCTTATCCCACTTGTCCAATGCTTCTAAAATGTTCGGCAGTCCAAAATAGTCGTAGTATTGGCTGTAACATTCGCCGCTTTTCGTCTCGAATGCGATGGTCAGCATTTCGGGGTCATCGCCACAGGTTTCGCAGACCGCTTCGCAGATAGGAGCATCCAAATGTTCGTTTCCTTTTCGGGGTTTCTGACGGCGAGCCTGTACACGTCGGACAGCCGGTAGCGTTGCTTGCGAGTGTCCTTGACCTGTGCGACGGGTTCCAAGTCTCCCCTGCTGACCCAACTGCGCATGGTGCCGGGTTTGACGATGATGCCGCATTGCAGTAGCAGTTTGCGGATTTCGGTCTGAGTGCCGGTGATGTGCGTGGATAGGAGTTTGCGTCGCCTGTTCTCACGGATGGCGGATACTGGATACACTTGACCGCAGTCGGGGCATTTCGGCGCGAACGCGGCGTTTGGAATGACTTTCACGATGTGATGGCAGTCTTCGGTCGGGCATTCGCCGATGATGATCTGGTCTTCGAGGGTGAAGTCCAGAAGCTCTTGGGCCTTACGGCGGATACGGTGGATGATTCGCATGTAGGTTGGTGTCGCCTTGCTGGTCTTCCACTTGTCCGTGAGTCGGATGCTGCGGATGAGGGTTTCCAGTTTCCGGTCGCGTGGAGCGGTCACGTTCAGGCATCGCGCGTATTCGTTGGCGATGTCACGGAGGCTTGGAATGTCGTCCATGCCGTTGCCTTCGATGAGTTCGAACGCGGTCTCGCGTAATGGTGCCGGGGAGGTGGCGAGTCCGTTATGCCCGCCACCTCCACCGTTGCCTGTCTTGTCCATGCGGTTGGTGCGCCATTCGAGGTCTTGCAGGTGGTTTTCGAACCATTGCAGGTCGAATTGGAGTTGGGTTTCGCAGGATACGCAGAGGATATGCTTGTCGTTGGTTGTCTTCCAGCATGTCGCGCATGTGGTTTGCGTCAAGTGTCGGCTCCTTGGTTGCGTTTTGGGTGTGTTTGGCCTTGTTGCCTCAACCCCTTTTGTTTGCAACCGTTGGGCGACTTGTCCAGTATAGGGTGCATGTCAGATTAACGTTGGCTGTTCCGTAACCTGTTGTGGATGGTTGTCTTGTTGGAGCCGGTGGGATTCGATGTCGAGCACGAGCCGCTTGTCGATGTCGAGCAGACGGCTGATCTCGTTGGCATCGTATCCTATCGCATCCATGTTGAGCACTTGCTGACGGATTCGATAAGACGGATACGCGCTCATTTCGTATCCTTCCCCTTGTACTCGTCCACGAGTTCTTTCCACTGCCTGCTTGCGAGTGCGGCGTGGCTGAACCAGCTGGTAGAGATATGTCCACGTGGACATTGGAGCCGGTAGACTGTGAGTGTTGTCCTTACTTTGCGGCTCTCGTGGTATTTTTCCGTTTGCGATGCCTTGATTACTGGTAGTCTGCCGCACATTGGACACCCATATTCGTTGCGTCTGCGTTTGAACCACATAACTATTCCTTCGCGTCCTCGCTTTGATTGGGTACCTCGGAAGGCATGGTGCCGGAATAGCCGAGCATGTGACGGCAGTAATTGATTACATGCTCGTAAGCCGTCGTCATTCCGTCGTAAAAGTCGTACACTTCTTCGTCTGGATTATCAGAAGCGTTATTAGCTGCATCCCACTCTTTTTGCAGAAAGTCGATGACCTCATGCAGTGTCTTGTCTTTCTCAGTCACGTTCGTCGCCATTGTTATTCCTTACTGCTCTTATCGTTCTTATCGTCATGGTCGAAAATGCATACGAACACGCCTAATAGCATGAGCACGCAGAGTATCGCTATCACTCCCAATGTGATGACGATGAACACGCTTGAAATATTCCAGCAAACATCAGCCAGACTCATGATTTCTTCTCCTTGCAGAATTGTCTGATAGCTTCCTCTGCGTCGTAATAGCGTGCGACAGCGCGTATCCACGAGTTGAACGCATCTTCGGCAGTCCAACAGACCTCGCCTTGAAGACACTTCAATACGCACTCGTACCGGTAGACGGTATGACGTGGATTGTGATACGTGCATTTGCCTTCGTTTATCACCGGCGCGTGACCGCAGTATGGGCATCTGAGGTAGCTTTTCGGCTCCTCCTGCTTTTTCTTCTTCCGTCCGAACATCACTCACCCTTCAACGGATATGGCGCAGTGGTTGGTGTAAGCGGGAACGCACGCGGATACAGGCAGTCAAGAACCGTCCTCCACTTCGCGTAATCATCCTGATCGTTCCAATAGCGTGGAATGAGGTCGCCATTGATGAACAGGGCGCTCCATGCGCCGTTCTCGTTCTTGCGAAGAAATGCGCCAGTCCGTGTCCGGTAGAAGCCAGGCTCTTCCGGCTCGTCGCGTGACTGTCTCTCCGGCAGAAGCATTTCAAGCTGTCTAAGGAGTGCCTGCGCGTCATCGACGGTGAGTATCAGGCGGTTATCCTTATATGAGATTGCCACAGCATTTTTGTCTTTATCCCACCAATAAGCAGTCATTCGCTTCAGCACTATTCCTCCTTCACGTTGAAGATGCGTTTGAACTCGCGTAGCGAACTCTCATAGGCGTCGGCCTTGCCGTCGATGTAACCGTTTTTGTCTTTGCCTCGAAGCTCATGCGAGTCGTCATATCGGCTTTCAATCCACTTCGCATACTCGCTGATGCGCTTATCAAGGTCAGTCATTGGTTGCTCCTTACTGTAGGAAGTCTGCTTTTGTGGATTCCATTAGTCCGATAAGCTCGTAGACACTCGCGTGCTCGCTTGAAACGTTCGAGGAATAAGACACTCGTGAATCCACGATTATCGGCGTGGTGTCCACGCACAATATCCAAGGGGTGAAGTCTCCGATGATTTCTCCGATGGCCTTGCGTAGCTTGTCTCGCTGCTCGTCGGTCAGCTCATGGTCAGAATCGTCAACATCATTCATGGCTCCCCCACATTCCTTTCTCGTTGGTGTCATAGTTAACGCAGTCGAAGATTCCGGCGAGTTTTCTAGCGTCCCGTCTGGCCTGCCGTAACGCCTTCCTGCGACTGCCGTTGTAGTCCACGAACAGGTATTCGCGTACAGCCGCATACCACCATGTTTCGTCGGTATGGTTCCATCGCCATAACGTCACCGCGCATCCAACCAGCGTGTGGTCGGGCATTCTGTAGGATTCGCGGATGCTCACGCAGTATTCCCCATGCTCTGTCATTGGCCTGTCCCCTTCTTTTGCTGTTTGGCGAAGTAGTCGCTTATCACGTCATCGACTTTCAACACCTTGCCGACTGCGAGAAGCCAAAGTTCCAATGCTCGGTTTGGATATGGCGTGTCGCCGGTGGTTAGATGATTTTTTGGGCACTTGTAATGCATGACGAGCTCGTTCTTGTCCGTGATGCTGCGCCCTTCCGAGATGACTGGGCTTTTGCCGCAATACGGGCATTTGGCGTATCGGACTTTCCTATGCTTTCTGTTGAACATCCGTGGACTCCTCCTTGAATGATGCTTCCAACGTGTCGGCGAACGCCTGAAATGCGTGTTCCACCCTCTTATCGAAATCGTCCGGCACCCGCGCACTGACAACCCCAGACATGTGGTTGCCGATGTCATCGCCACCATCCACATAGATAGGCACTTTCACACGCGCAGTCGCTTGCGTCATACCGCACGCCACGACATCGAATTTGATAGTGGTTGCGCCTACCCGCACTTTGTCACTCATAGATGTCTCCTTGTCTGTAGTCGCTTTCAGTAACCAGTCAGGCAAATCCTCACGGCTTATCCTGAAAATCCTCGTATTTGTCTGAAATCCGGTCGTTGACGATGTAATGGTTGTAATCACCTTGAGTGATGTACCACCACTCCTTCTTATGGCCTTCGCGCAGATAGTCTTCGCAAGTGTGGTCGATGCTGTAATCCGGCTTGACCATCTGACGGAAACTCAACTCGTCCACAGACGGGTTGTCCTTCACGGCTTTAACTATCGCGTCGATCTTGTCCTTGGTGAAATCAGGTGTGACCACGAAAACGACTCGTATCATCTCCCCGTCGATGGAGTCGAGATTGCGAATCATGTTGACGTTCCGCAGATGGTAGACGATTCTCGAAAACTCGACTGCGGGCGCCAGGTTGTACATTCGCTTAACCATGCTTGGCATACTGGTGTGCATTTCGGTTTCGATGTCGTACTCGTACAGGCTCCGGGTGATCGACGCATACCAGTAGGCACGGCGAATATCAAGCCCCCATAATGGGTCTCCGCCACCGCTGAAGCTGAGGAATTTCATTTTGCCGGAGTCAGCCAAATCCATCACAGTGTCATAGGTGGCTCCCATACGGGTCTCGGCTATTTGGATTCCAGTGTTGCGCACGATGCAATACGGGCACTGCCAGTGGCATCCAAAGTTCGTAATCACACTGTAGTTACGGTTGTCGCTCATTGGTGCCTCCTTGGGTTGATTGTCTTGATAGTTCTTGCCGGACTCTCGTACGCGGTACGCACCTCATACGGCCTGTGGTGGAAGTCGGCTTTGGAACGTGCCGCGCCCACAGCTTCATCCAGAGACTCGTACACGCGGCATGTGTGAACTCCCGTATCGCCTTGCGGCCAGACGATGTAGCCGGTCTTGCCTGTGAAAACACTCATTTGACCGTCTCCACCGTGCTACAGCCGATGTATTCGCCGCCATGCTTCAAACACGCCCATGTCACGTCACCGGTCTTGACGGTTTCCATCTGGAATCCCGCGCCGGTTTTCCCGCTGGAACCGGCTGGCGATACGGTGGGCGCGATGAAGATAATCGTCATGCAGATGATCGCGACGATGATTACCCGGTCCCGGTTCATCACTCACCATCCTTTGCGATGACGGCACCCATGGCTTCCCGATATTTCTTCGTCCGTTGGAACCGGTCGGCGAGCATGTGCGCTGCCTTGTCGATGATCTCGTCCTTGCGTTCTTCGAGGAAGCTTTGCAAAGCGTCCTCCATCATGGTCTTACACATGTTTTCCCGCGAATACGCGTTGGTGTGCGCGAAAACAGTGTCCATGGTTTCTTTGACGATCTTGTCGAGCACGTCCTTGTAGGCGTATTCCTCGATGCGGTTCTGGATGGCCTTGTCGTCAATGCCGATGGCGAACTGCACGATATGTTCCATGATTACTTGCCTTCCTTTTCGATTTCATTGATCTTGTCTTTTAAGAGTCCCGGAATATCCCCTCTATGCCAGACAGTGAATGCGTCCCAAACACTCTTAAGACCAGCCCAATCCTCTCTGGCGAGAGTGTGGAACAATGCACTAGCGAGGTCCGCCCAGTCACTTACGGCGTAAATCGGAATTCCATGCACGAGCGCGTCGTTAACGAACCACAAGGCTTTTTTCAGGTCTTCGACACCGTTCTTGTGCTGCCACCTGAAGCAGTATTGGACGGCTTGCCCCCAGTCGCTTGACAGCAGGCGGGACAGTTCGATGCACTCGAACGGGCCATCCTTGTAATGCGATGGATTGATGTTGTCAGTCATTTAACGCCATCCTTGCCTTCTCGAACGCCTGATGCACGATTTCCATGTACAGTTGTTCGCCTTTCTTGGTTGTCTCGAATCGGTCATTCACTTGACGTATGAACTTATTACGAAGCAGTGCCCTGCTTGTCTGGTTATCGACGGCCTGATATTGGCCCTGCATGTTGCTCACGTCAGTGAGCATTTCCTGCTGTTTCGGACTGAGTGTCCACATCATCGGCTCCTTTCGCAGATGGTTTCCAATGTGGGGTGGTATTCGTATGTGCTTGGATGCGAGTAGTAGTCGTCCCAATACTTGTTGAAGTTCCTGTTGATGCCACGTTCCGCGATGTTCGGTCTTCGTATTGGCTCTCCCCTGTCCAATCGTCTGATCGCGTCGGCGGTCTCGATGCCTTGCTCGGTCGGCTTGTAGGTGCCGTCCGCGAGTGGGATGATGAGACGCCTGTCGATGAGGGAACCCAACGTGACCCACGGTTTCGCATAGGATGCGGATGATGGCATTCGATGTGTTTCGACGATGTGGACAAGCATTGACGCTTGGGTATCTCGCAATCGTTGTCCGTGGATGTTGTAGATGTTTCGTTTCATGACTGGTGCCCGTCGTTCATCGTCCGGTCGAGCCGAATCCGTTTCCTCCACGTTCCGTCGTGTCGGTAAAGTTGACGACCTTGCGGATTCTGGGGGTTTCCACCGGCGTGATGACGAGTTGCGCGATACGGTCGCCGCAACGGAAGTTGACGCGGCTGGTGGACGTGTTATGCAGGATGACTTTGATCTCGCCACGGTATCCGGCGTCGATGATGCCGCCGAGGATGTCGATGCCGTAATTCTTGGCAAGGCCGGAACGTGGACAGACTCGTGCCATGTAGCCTTCGGGTAGGTTGATGGCGATGCCGGTTCCCACCATGATGCGTCCGAGTCCGTCGATACTGAAGTCTTCGATGCAGTGGAGGTCGAGTCCGGCGTCCGAATCGTGCGTCCTTGTGACGGTGGCGTCTGGGGTGAGCGGCTGGATTTCGAGGGTTTCTAGGGTCATTTCACTGTCCTTGCTGGTTGAGGATGGTTTCGTATTCGGAGATGTCGCGGTTTAGGCAGTCGGTTGTGCGATGCGTGGTTTCGTGTCCGCAATCGTATGGGTTGCCGCCTTGGGCCAGTTCCAATAGTCGGAAACTGGTCAGGTCGAGCCGCCTGTGGCTGAGCTTGTGGAGGATGACGCTCGTGTTGGGCATGTTCACGTCGAGCCATCGAATGTCGAACTGGACGTTGGTTCCGGCTGGATGCATGAGACCGGGGTCTATGCCCGTGCAGGAGAGCCAGACGGCCATCTGCTTGTCCACGTCTTTGAGCCGGTATTCCGCGTTCATGCATTCGCCGATAAGTCCGTTCCGGGAATGCATGTCGATGGTCGTGCTGTTGAACGCGCGGATTGGCGTGCTGTCATCGAAGCGGATGACCCTATGGAACGTCAAAGGGTCGCCGTTGAGCAGTATCTGCTTGCCCTCCAGGTCGGTGATTCTGGCTTCGACTTCCAATAGGTTGTCGGCCATTGGGTCGAATCCGCTTGTTTCGACATCGAACCAGATGAGATAATTGTCATCCATTGTTGGCTCCTTCGGTTCTCGTAATCGTTGGATGTAGTCTTCGAATCCAGTCAGGTCCACATGCGTTGGAGGCTGTGGTTCGAGTTCCTTGAGGATTTCGGCTTCCTTGTCCCTTCGCCGCGTGTACCGCCAGTAGGCGGCTTTGCTTTCGTGGATGCCGTACTTGTTGGTTTCCTTCCATTTGCTCATGGCGTTTTGAACAGGTCTCCAAGACCATCGATACCGCTCGTGGCGTGGCGTGCGGGCTTTGACGCGATCTGCGGACGGTCCATCTGTTCGAGCGCGTTGCTGACCGCTTCGCCCAACTCCCGCGCATCATCCGCCGTACCGAAGATGACGCGGCGTTTGAACTCCCAATAGTCATCCGCCGTGACGTGATGCCTGGCGGCGAACTGTTGGATGGTGTTCTCGTCCGGCACCCGACTGGCGCGGATTCTCTTGCAGAGGATGTTGACGTCGGCGGCACGCATCCACTTGTCCGGTTGGGTCGCGTAGAATCTCACGACCGCAGACCGCATGTCTTGGATGCTGTTGCGCTTGTCGAGTTCGCGGTAGAACTCATCCAATTGCAGGTCGTCCCATTGGGCGTTGCCATGATGAGCGTTGATCGTGGTCAACAGCATCGCGGCCTCTCCTTTGGTTATCATCCCGTGCCTCCCATCGCCCGTTGGCGTTCCTCGTCGTTCATGTATTGCCATGCCCTGTTGAGGTTCGCCATGCGGTTCGATTCGTTACGGCTTGGCATGGCTGGATTGGTGCGGAGGGTGAGGGTTGGCCGGATATCATATTCGGCTTCCCATCCCGCAGCATTGAGCCATGTGGCCGCGTATTTGATGTATTTCGGTTCGGTTCCTTCGACCTCGACCTGTCTGGCGTATTTGCGGACGCCGTCCATGATGGTGTCCACGCTTGTGTCTTGGATTGCGTTCTTCCATGCCTTCCAAGCGGGACGCTTGTCAACATGGCGTGGGTACGCTTTCCAGAACGTTTCGAAATCGGCGGAATACTTGTCGTCGGATTCCTGTCGTGCGCGGCTTCGGCGTTTGCTTGCCGTGTTGCGGGCGGTCCGTGCGGCGAGTTCCTTTTTCGTACTGTTGCCGTTCGACTGGTATTCGATGATGCGCACGCCGGTGATGGTCTGTTGGAACAGTCCGATGTCGATAAGGGTTTCGATCTCCTGTTCGGATGCGCCAAGCGTGTATGTCAACTGGTCGGTGTCGATGTCACCGTCCGTGAGGTTGCAGCTGCACCAGCTCAATGCCATGACGTAGATGAGCGCGGCCCTTGGCATTTCATCACGGAGCCTGCATATCCTCGCGTCGGCCCAGAATCCGTTGTCGAGCCGGGTGTAACCGTCCCTCACTTCGGGTTCTCCCGTCATGTCATGAGTCCTATTCCGATGTCGATGAGGATGGTTATCGCACCGCCCTCGATTAGAATCATGCCCAATATCCACAGCCAGTCGCCTGACGGCCTGTTACGGTCGATGAGGTTCAATGAGCCGAGCATGATGCCGAATCCGATGACGCTGACGACGAGGGCGCATATGGCGACCAAGGCGATCATGATTGTCCTTCCGGTCCGAGTGGCAGTCCGTTGTTCAGGATGAGCGCGAGGCTTTTCAATGTGACGCACACGAGTTGTTTGCGTCTGCCCAGGAACTCAGTCCTGATTCGTGGGGTGAAGTACCTGTCGTTGTCTGCCAATGCGCACATGGTGTTGTATGTGTCCCAATCCGTGTAGGCGAGCTGCCTTCCGATTCGTTCGAGCGTCGATAGGCCGACGCGTGGCTTCTTCTGCACGACCCACGGGTATGGACTGTCAAGGTTTCCGGCTTCCTCGACCGCCTCGTTGTAATGTTTCGTGGCGTTGAGGAGTTTGGTGTTCTTGACTTCGACGCATACGGGTTGACCGTGGAAGAAGATGTTGGCGATGTCGCCTAGGTCGTTGCTGCCGTGGAGACGGCGGCGGATGATGCGCTGGTCGTCCAACGCCCATTGCAGGTAGTGTTCCACCGCCGTTTCCATTTCGGTTCCGGCTTTTTTGGCCGACTGTCGATTGCGTGACATCAGAACGCCGGTTCTCCTGCGGGCTGTCCGAATCCGTCGAATCCGCTACTGCCCCACTGGTCGGAGCCTGCCTGCGGTGCCATGGCGGGTGTCGTGGACGCCTGTCGTGGTCCGGCCTGCTGGTTGGCGTTGACGAGTTGCGCGGTACCCCACTTCAGGCTTGGTCCAGCCTCGCGGACGTTCACCTTCTGCGTGTAGTGCGTGATGCCGGACGAATCCTCGAAACGCTCATCGGACTCGTTGCCGATGATGATATACTCGTCGCCTTCCTTGATGCTGCTCTGGATGTGCGTGGCGAGATCATTCCACGCTTCGCAGGTACGGGAGCAGGATGCGCCGTAACCCCATGAGCCGTCCGGGTTCTTGACCCTGTTGGAGCAGAGGATGCGGAACTGGATGTAGTTCTTGCCGTTCTTCGTGGTTCCGGCCCGATACAGGTCGCCGTCCTTTTTGATTTTGACGATTCGTCCCACGAGGGTGATGGTCGGTGTGGTCATTTGATGTTCTCCTTGTTGTGTCGTGGATGGGATTTGAGTCCGACCCATCCCTGCTGGTCTTTGGGTTTCATGTTTCTGAGACCGTCAGCCGTCTTGTGGCGGTTGGCCGCTTCGACGTTGCACATGAGCATGTGGCTTCGCGCGTGCGGACAGGATGATTCGCCGCACCGCTGGCAGTACGGGATGAGTCCCGTATGGACAGGGTTCGCGTGCACGCAGTACGCGCACGTGCAGCCAGCCCTTCGTGATATGCTCATCGGCCCGCCTCGCAGATCGGGACACTTTTCAGCCTTGGCTTGCGCAGTCCGAGTTTCGCCTTCGAGAGGGGCGCGTACTCGCGCATGTTGTGTTCGGTTACGCGCAAATGGCTGGCGACCGGAACGTATTCGAGGTCGTCACACGGGGAGCACTTGTCCGCGTCAGCGAAGTATCCGTCGTCCAATCTCGCGCCCATGTATGCGACGAGCGTCCAGAAGCCGTCACGGTCGAGCAGGAACAGTCTGGTCCTGTCCTTGCTGAGGTAATACCCTTCCTCGGTGGGGAGCTTCGCGAGGTTGACCTTCTCGAACGGGAAGCGTTTCGCCTTGTGCGAGCTGATGGCGAACCCTGTCTCGTCCTGTGGTGTGGCGGATGGTGGCACGTTGCCGTACCGGTTCAGAATCGGGGTCCACATGTTGCCGGAATGCAGCCACACGCTGCCGGTCGCGGCCTTGTAGATGCCGAGGCCCTTCGGGAGCTTCGCCTTCCACTCGTCCGTCTGCCGGTCGCTTGTGGACTCGTCCGCGTCGGCGGCGGGCGTCTCCTGTTTGACGAGTCTGTCCATCAGCTCGTCGGCGTTGATTTCGACGCCGCTCGTGGACTGGCCCTCGATGCCGATGATGTAGTTGTCGTCGATGCTGCCGTCACGCCTGAAGACGATGGCGGGCAGATCATAGTTGAAACCAGGCTCGCGGACGGCGATGTAGAAGTATTCGAGTCCTGACGTCGTGATGGCCGCGATCATCATCAGACACGCCTCCATGTCGGCGGTTTTCAAGACATCGGAAAGAGTCATATGCCTTAACGGACCGGTGTGCGTGCTGCCGTCCTCGAAATCCTTGGCGGTAACGGCCAGTCCCCGCTTTTCAATTTCCAACGCGTCCTCGTAGGTGAGGTGTTTCGGGTCGTATTTCATCGTGCTGCTCCTTGCTGCTGCATGTGCTTGTGGTATTCGTTGATGAATGTTTGGGCCTGCACCGCCGTGAGGCTCACGCTTGTGACCGTCTGGTCGTGGAGGATTTTCCGAATGAACGCGTCGGCCTCCTCTGGTTTGATCTGGCAGGCGCGGAGGATATCGGTGACTGTCTTCAACTGGTCGTGACTGGCCGGACCGTTGGATGGGGCTTGAGACGCGGCCTGCTCCGGCTGACCTTGACGGACCTGCGGAGCGTATTGGCGTGGCTTCTGTCGTGGCTGTTCGTCCACGACCTCGGCTTCGACTATCTCATCTTCGGACTTGTTGTTGGCCTGCTGCATCTCATCGGTCGAATACAGGCCGCTCAAATCCTGTGGGAACGCCTTGCGCAAGGCCAACGCTTCAGCGCATTTCGCGATCATCGTGGCCGGTTTCGAAGCCCACATGCTGTTCGGGACCTGACGTTGCGTGGTCTTGTCGAAGCGGGTGCCGACGTATTCGCGATAGAGGGCCACGCCGGTGAACTCGCCTTCGCCACGCCGGACGGTGACCTTCGCCGCGACCGGAGGGGTCGGCGCAATCCACACGTCATGCCAGACGCCATCCTCTCCGCACCAGAGTGTTTCCGGCTCGCTGAACAGCTCGTGGTTACGGTCCGCCGCGCGACGTGCGATGGTACGGAAACCATCGATGCCGACTTGGATGGTCTGCTTGACTACCCACTGACCATCCTGCTTCTGACGGCGGCCGATCATGTATATCTGATGGTTGAACGGGTCAAGGCCGGTACGCTGGCATTGGTGGAGGAACACGGCGAGGTCGGCTGGCTGAGCGCCTTGAACCCCAAGATGGTTCAACGCGGTCAACTGTTGTTTAGTCCAATTGGACTGCTCTTCGGTGATGGTAAGGCTTTTGCACATGGTTACTCTTCCTTGGTCGCAGTGAGCATTCTGAACATCTTCGGCGCGATTTCGCTGGTGAACGCCTTATCCACGAATCCCCTCGCGGCACGGAACGTGACTGTCTGGGCGCGTCCCGGCTTGAACTCGACACCGGGTGGAAGTTCACCACCATGGTCTGCGATCATGTCCTTCAGATAGGCTTCCGACTTCGCTTCAGGCCGTGGCATCCACACTGCTTCAGCCGCATCGTTCCCTCCGGGGATGAGGAATTGGTTGTCATGCAGCATCGCACCGTAGGCACGCTCGTCAACGACCTCGTAATGTCCCTCGGTGCCTTTGCTGAGACTGATTTCACCGGCATCCAAGCCAGCGAACACGGCGTGCTCCTTGTCACCGCCGTCATGCGAGCGCTGCCATTCTTCCTTGGCTGCTTTGAGGGCTTCGGCGCTTCGTTTGTTCAGTGCGGCGAGTCCGGCGATGGTGGAGTCGAGTTCGTCCGGGCGGAGGTCGCTGAAGTCGTATTCTGGATTGTTGGTCATTGTTGTTCCTTGGTCTGGTATTCGATGGTGTCGGCAGCGAGTTTGTAGAAGCTCACGTCGGTTCTGAGGGTTCGGTTCTCGTATCGGAGTCGTCTGTTTTCCGTGGCGAGTCTCCGGTTCTCGTTCCAGAGGGTGTGGATGGTGAGTGCGCAGTCGTCTAGGAAGTCATCAACTTGGTCGGCGTCGTATCCCATGAACGGGAACGAGAATCGGAATTGCCTGCCGCGCACGTCTTTCGGGGTGACAAGTCGGCTGGTGGTCATGGTTTGATCTCCTTTGCTTGGTCCTTGATTTCGTAGAATCTGAGTAGGAGTTCCTTTTTGGTGAAGAGTTTGCTTTGACCGGATTGGTATCCGAGGAACCCGTACAGGTCTTCGAATGTTTTCTTTCCTACCTTCGTGAAGGCGATTGCCTCGTCTTTGGTGAGGATGCCGTCTTCGAAGATGATGGGTGCCGTCAATTTGTGTGCTCCTTCCTTGGATTGGTGGTTGGGTTAAGCGGGTTGCGGCATGACGCTGGACGGTTGGCTCGCAAAAGGGTGTGCGGGGCGACTGGAAAAGTAATCAGGGAAACCAGTCTGGCCGACCATCGTTCCCCATGCGGGACGGAGAAAACCAAGTGAAAAACTTCGTCCCGAGGGGTGGCGTTGACGTCATGCCGCTGGCGTCCAAGCGCGGATTCGGACCGCGAACCGTCCGAGATCATCGTCGTATGCCTTTTAGAAAGGAGAAGATGTGGTGTCTGGTTCGATTGACGATGGTCTTGTGGTACGGTTCCTGTTTCCACTGCGTGGGCTTGGACGATTGCCGTGGCGGCGTGTGTATGCAAACGCTTGTGACGGTTCGTTTGGATGTGTTTCGCCACGGCATGGAACATCATGGGATGTTCCATCTTTGCCAGCCGGTGAACGTGGATATTCGATAAACGTTCAATTTTCCACTGTTTGATTGTTTATCGGAGTGGCTGGCGAAGCTTATGGGTCCCCATCCGGGTTGCAGGCGGATGGGGAAGAATCAGTTGTTGTCGGCGAGCGCCTTGGCGATGACCGGCATATTGGAAGCGTTCAGTGGGATGAGTGGGAAGGCTGAATCTTGGAAGTCTTCGACCAGCTGCTCCCAGTTAAGGTATCCACTGAACCTGTCGCCATCGTAGGATAATTCACGCCAAGCGTTGATTTTGCACATGACGGCAGGCGTGTTCGTCACGTATGACCATTCGCCGTCCATGTCATGGAGAATCAGGTATGGTTTGCCGTCGCGTGGGATGAAGAATCCATGCGATTGCGGTTCAGGTGGCAGTGGCTTCTCCTCCGGTTCCACGTCGTCGGATTCGGGGTTGATGCCCGCTACTGTGAAACGGTCGAAGAGGACCAGCGCGTAAACCTGCATGATGTAGGATTGAACCATCATCAGGGAGGCTTCTCTTACGGAGATGTGCTCCCGTTCGCCGTTATTGTATTTTTCGATGATGTCATTGATCTTGTTGATTCTGTCTTTGAGTTCGCGGAACTCCTCGACCATGCGGGTCTTGTAATCGTCTTCCATTACTGTCTCCTATCGTGATTGACCGTGAACGTCGGAAGCCCATTGGATGAACGCGCCTAGTTTCGATTCGGGAATCTCATACAACGTGCTCGTCTTGAGTCCGTCTTTTTCAACGATTGACGCGCCTTTCCGCTCGTTGATGCGGAACACGCAGTGCCCACCCTCGTCAAGAACGAACTCATGCGGTGGCGCGGGAGGATTCAACAACGTCATGCCGCCACCTCCGCGTCAAGCACTCGCTCGAAACTTTGTTCGGACAACCGCTGGTGGATAAGCGCCAATCCCTTGCGGGTCAGTTTCGGGGTCGGCGGATAGGCGAATGGCGTGCCATCCTTGTGGATTCCGTGGGAACGGGAGGACACCATGACCATGTGGCCTTGCCTCACGCGACTTGACGCCGCGCACCATGACTGGTTGGACTGCCGGTAAATCCAACCGTTATCCACGAGCCATTGGCGCAGCTCATGCTCACCGATCTGAATGTTGGAATCGTTGCTTAGGAGTTTCGCCGCGTCACGGACAAGCAGAGCATCGGGAATGTTCGTGAAGTCATCCAACGCCTTGGCCTTCGGCTCAAGCTCCTTGACCTTCTCCTGTTCCTCTTTCAACTTGGTTGCGAGTTGGATTAGGAAGTCGGGGCTGGTGAGCGCCTTATCCAAAGTCTGCTGAGTCATGTAAGCGCCATGCTTGCGGATGGACGGCAGCACCTCGTCATACACCCATTTCTCGAAACGTTCCGCAGCGGGAAGCTTGCTGGATGTGATAAGCCGGTACATGTCGCCCTCGGAAATGAAGCGAACCCGCTGGATTCCGCCAGCCGTCTCAAGGGGTTTCCAAAACGGGAACCCCTTGCAATGGTCGATTACGGCCTTGGCTGGGTTCGCGTAACCGAGCACTTGAGCGACGTCGTTACCGCAAAAGAGCGGATTGCCGTTGTCATCCTGCGCGGTGCGCACCTGACTGCCCTCGAACTCGAAGGGCTGGATTTCATTGTTCATTTGGAGTCTCCTAGTATTCGGCTGCTTCGATGCGGGTGATGAAGAAGTGGATGCCTGGAGCGCATTCGTTCCACCGGTTTGTGTCGAAGTCTTCGACGTGCACGGTTTCGCCTTTTTTGTACGTGAAGTCTGTGTCGTATCCGCTGTATGCCGTGGTGTCCGGTGGGAGGCTGTTGCCTTGCTTGTCTTGCAGGTCGAGCACTCGCGCCGTGCTGGCGCGGCATTTGCGCCCCGTGGCGTTGGAGCGTTGCGCGTCGGCCGGAATGAGGAGTTTCACAATGACTGGCGTTGGCGGCATTTCATTATCTGTCCATGCTTTTTTCCAGCCGATGATGTCGCCTTCGTCCGGGAGGATGCTGGTTTTGGCGATGCTGAGTTTTACATGGTTGGCATCGCGCAGGTTGGCACCGCGCAGGTTGGCGCGGCTCAGGTCGGCACCATGCAGGTTGGCGCGGCTCAGGTCGGCGTAGCGCAGGTCGGCACCGCGCAGGTCGGCGTAGCGCAGGTCGGCACCGCATAGGTCGGCACCATGCAGGTTGGCACTGCATAGGGCGGCATCGCGCAGGTTGGCATCGCATAGGGCGGCATCGCGCAGGCAGGCGTAGCGCAGGTTGGCACCATGCAGGCAGTCGAATCCATGCTCTTTGAGGATGGCTTCGATGTTGTCGCCTTCGAGAGTGCCGTTTGGTGTGGTGATTTTCATTGTGTGTTCCCTTGACGTGTGTGGTTAGGCGGTTTGTTTGATTTGTGCGATTTCGCCGGGTTGGAAGCCGAATGCTTTGTAGAGTCCTATGAGCATGAGTGGTGTGCATTCGTTGGTTTTCTTGGCTCTGGCTAGGACGCTTTCGCTGACTCCTATTGCTCCGGCGAACGCTTCGTCTGTTTTGAGTCCGCTCATTTGTTTGGTTCGGTCTAGGAAGCCGTCTCGGAACTGCATTTTGTATTCAGCCATCAGCACTGTTCCTTTCATCGTGAAGCATTTTGTTTTTCAACCTGAAAAGTAATATACCACAGTGAAAAGAGATTTTTCAAGTCGAAACACCTTTTCGGCGTGTTGACATGAAAGAGTTTTTATTTCATAATGAAATACATGGATAAGAAAACATATTTCGCACAGCTAACGCATGATGCGGCGATCAATGAAATCAGCAACAAGACCGGACTCAGCGTCTCAACCCTCTGGCGTCAATACAACAAAGGATGCGAGTTCAGCGCCGAGTCGGTAATCATCATCGCTAGAGCATATGGCGAAAATCCCGTAGAAGCTTTGGTTGAGTTCGGATATATAAGGGCCGACGAGATGGATAACGGAAAGACCGTCGCAAGGCTGCATGACGCTTCGAATGACGAGCTGCTTCAGGAACTCGCACGCCGTCTCAAGGAAAACGCGGACGCCGACTGGGCGAACAGTCCGATCATCTACCGTGAAGAGTTCGACATGGCCGCGAACGACGATCCGAACGCGAGGCTTGAGGCCGAAACGCCGGAAGACTGACGACAGCAATGAATATGGCGGCGGTATTCACTCGTGATGCCGCCGCCTAATAATACGAAGGGAACAATGTCTCGAATCACCATCGACGTTTTGGAACGTCAGGCCGAGCACATGGGTTTGAAGGTTTTGGAATCCGATATTCCAGGCACTACCTGCGGATTGTATTGCGACCAGCTGCGAACGATATGGCTTGCCGACTGGCTCAACGACCGGCAGAGGCTCTGCACCCTATGCCATGAGCTTGTGCATGCGAAGTATCGTGATCTTGGCTGCGGCACGCGGTTCGGCGTGAAATGCGAGCGTAGGGCGCGGCGTGAGACGGCTTTGATGCTGATAAGCCCGGTCGAGTTCGCCATGGCCGAAGAGCTGTGGGACGGCGACACCTGGCATATGGCGGCGGAGCTGGACGTGACCATGCAGGTTCTTGCGGATTACCGGCAGATTCTCAAGGATGGCTTGTTTGAGAAACGCCCATGATTCATCAGCCGTCAATTGGGGGATAATTCTTGTTGAGTCATATTGCAGGAGAGCAAAGGAGAGCGTCATGGGTTTTCTTATCGTCATCGCGGCTGTGTTCGTCGGTCTCGCGGTGTTCGTTCTGTTGACGCAGATGGCCGTGAGGAACGGCATCCGCATGTCCGGTCTGATCGACTGGAAGACGCAATACGAGTTGGAGCGTATGGATGATGCCGGTGGCAGTCAGAAGCCGTTGGCTGAATTGTATAAGAGCGTTGCCGAGTCTGAGGACGATACGGACGAGGTGGAGCGCAAGGTGAAGGAGCAGGCGTTGAAGTACATTAACTCACGTAATTCAACCCATGTGGCGAACGCGTGGATTTTCCTTGGCCTCGGCATCGTCCTGTGTGTGGTGGTCGTGCTCATCGTGGCGTCGTCGGACAGCATGATGTGACCACATACAAAAAACGGGGACATCCTCATAGAAAGGATGTCCCCGTTTTTTATGCCTCAGACGGCCACCGGTGCCTTGATCGCGGGCCATGGGTCGTAGCCGGTCAGGTGGAAGTCGTCATACGTGTACGCGTCGATGCCGGACGCCTTGTCGATGCTCATATGCGGGTATGGCCGCGGCTCGCGTTCGAGCTGCTTCACGACCTGTTCCAGGTGGTTCCTGTAGATGTGGGTGTCCCCGCCAACCCAGATGAACCGTCCTGGCCTGTAGCCGGTCTGCTGGGCGACCATCATGGTCAGGAGCGCGTATTCCGCGATATTGAACGGCACGCCGAGGAACATGTCGCAGGAACGCTGGTACAGCTGGCAGTCGAGCTTGTCGCCGCGCACATGGAACTGGAACAGGCAGTGGCATGGCGGCAATGCCATCCGGCTTAGGGATTCGACGTTCCAGCTGTTGACGATGATGCGTCGGGAGTGCGGGTCTTCGCGGATGGTCTCGATGGCGTTGGCGATCTGGTCGATGCCGCCGAGGTCGGTCGGCCAATTGCGCCACTGGCATCCGTAGACGGGTCCCAGATCGCCGTTCTCGTCCGCCCATTCATCCCAGATGTGCACTCCGTGCTCCTGTAGCCAACGCACGTTGGTGTCGCCTTTGAGGAACCATAGAAGCTCGTATATGACGCCTTTGATGAAGACCTTCTTGCTAGTGATGAGAGGGAAAGCTTTGGACAGGTCGAACTCCATGCGCGTGCCGAACAGGCTGATGGTGCCGACGCCGGTGCGGTCGTTGGACGGGACGCCGTTTTGGAGCACGTCGAGAAGGAGGTTTTCGTATTGGTATTCGCCGCTCCACTTGTGGAGGTGGTCGGCTTTGGAGAGGAACGCTTCTTGTTCTTCGGCGGATTCAAATTGCATTGGGGGCGGATTGTCCTTCGTGGTTGCGTTTGGGGAGATGGGCGGCGGGGAGATGCCGACCGGTCGCGGAGTGCCTGCTGGCGGTTTGTCAAGCCGTTTGGCTGGCTTCTGACGCGATTTTAGCACGCGGACTTTCTTTTTGATGTGTTAATTACGAGCGAAGCGAGTAATTAAAACATTTTTTCTTTCTCGCAGGTTAAGTAAACTCTTGGGTTAATTCAAGTTCTTATAGGTTTACTTAATTTTAATATCATAAGAGTAGGTTTACTTACTAGTATTACCGTGTTTTTGCCGTTTTTTGGCCTGTTTTATGTGCTGAAAACGGCGTCGTTCCAACGTTTTCTCGACATTACGGGGGGTTGCGGTCACTTGCGGTCATTTGCGGTCACGCTGCGGTCACCGATGACCGCAACACGCAAATTTGAAATCGTTGGAAAATGGCGGTTTTTATGTTACGAACATGTAACGAGAGTGTTAATTCGTGTAAAGGGGGTATATTTTGCGTGTTTTCGGCACCGTTCCAACGGTATTTATGTAGACTTTGTGGAGTCTTACATAGTGAGACAACCATACCCCCTTACTGGGTTTTGTATAGCACGAATCATGAGGACGTTCCCATGGTCGGGTTCACGGTCGAACGTCCACGATCTACGACCGCTGCGGTCTTTCCTTTCCGTTCTCTCCCCCGCTTCCGGGAGAGAATCGGCCTGCCCTGATGGTCGCGGGCGCGTCCATGCATGCGGTGCGGTCGGCATCGAACGGTCGGAGGACGGCACGCTTCTGACACGCGTGAAACGCCGGTGCGCGGTCCGCGTTCTCTCCTATTCCCTCCGCGTTCTCCCTCGCCCATGTGATATGCCAGCGGCCTTACGGCGAACGCCGCCGAACATCCCACAAATCGTCCACTGAACGCCTTATCGGCGTGTCGTGGTGCCTTTTTCGGTTTTTTCGTGATGGTTCCGCGAGTTTGTCTGAGAATTGGAGAGAATAACCGCCCTCAGCTCCCTTGGCGGCTCTCCCCGTTTCCGCAGGAAACCCTACTCCCGTAAGGGTTTCCGCCTAAGCTCCTGCGACTGGGCTTGAACCAGTGACCGTCCGATTAACAGTCGGATGCTCTGCCAACTGAGCTACGCAGGAATGCGCTGTACACAAGACATGAATCATACGCGGTAAAACGCAAAATGCAAATCCCGCGCGTGTCTCCCCTGCTGCGGCGGGACTACCGTCACATGCTGATCTTCGTCAACGGCATGGCGGAATCGATTGCGAAATCCGGTTCGGACGGTTTCACGCCGCTCTCCACCAGATTCACGCCCAGCATGGCCACCATAGCGCCATTATCGGTGCACAGTTTGATTTGCGGGATACGCACTTCGACGCCATGCTTGGCTCCGACCTCCAACAGTTTGGCGCGCAGTTGGGAGTTCGCGGAGAAGCCGCCGCCAACGATCAGGGTCTTCGAACCGTACTGCTCGCAACCGCGCATCGCCTTCCTGGCGAGCACCGTCGCGACGGAATCGGCCAGCGACGCGCACACGTCGTCGATGGGAATCTCATTGCCTTCCGCCTGCTGCTGTTCGATCCAACGCGCCACGGCCGTCTTCACGCCGGAGAAACTGAAATCGTACGGATGCTGCTGCCCCGCCTTGCCTTGTGTAAGGCCCTGAGGCACTTTGATGGCATGTGGGTTGCCCAGCTGCGCGTGACGGTCGATGTGCGGGCCGCCGGGATACGGGAAACCAAGCAGACGCGCCACCTTGTCGAAGCATTCGCCGGCAGCGTCGTCGAGCGTGGTGCCGACCACGTCGATATGCCGCGCCACGTCTTCGACATGCAGCAGCGAAGTGTGCCCGCCCGACACAATCAACGCAAGCGTGTCCTTGGGGAACGGTCCGAACTGCAGCTGCGTCACCGCGATATGTCCGATGACGTGGTTGATGCCGTAGATCGGCTTGTTCGCGGCCCATGCCAACGATTTCGCGCCGGACACGCCGACCGCGAGACAGCCGGCGAGGCCGGGTCCCGCGGATACGGCGATCGCGTCGACGTCGGCCAGCGTCATGTTCGAGTCGGCCAGAGCTTTGGAGACGCATGGCACGAACGCTTCGGCGTGCGCGCGAGAGGCGATTTCGGGAATCACGCCGCCGTAGCGGGCGTGCTCGTCCATGGAGGACGCGACCACGTTGGAAATGAGGGTGCGTCCCTGCACCACGGCCGCCGCCGTTTCGTCACAGGTCGATTCGATGCCGAGTACGATTGGTTCGCTCATTGCTGCTCCGTTGTGTGTGTTGCTGAAGTGTGCTCTGTATCCGCTGTTGCGCTGAAGCCGACGACGCGCGGCTCCAAGTCGAGGCTCATGGTGTACGCGTCGATGCCTTCTGGCTGGTAGTAGCGTTTGCGCAATCCCATCCGCGTGAAGCCGAACCTTTCGTACAACGCCAATGCCGGCACGTTGTCGACTCGGACTTCCAGAAGCATGCGTTTGGCGCCCTGCCGACGCGCCAAGACGATCAGTGTTTCGAGAAGCGCCGCCGCTATCCCCTGCCGTTGGTATGGTCTGCCGACGCCGATCGTCATGATCTCCGCGTCGTCGCCGTCGTACCAGTAGCCTGCGTAGCCTCGGACGACGGGATCCGCCGTCTGTACGGCATCGCCTTCAATGTCGAGCAGATACGTGCGTGCCGGAGCGTGGAATTCCTGCCGTACGGACTGTTCGCTCCACGCGCCGCGGCCGAACAGGTCCTTTTCCAATGCGGCGATCTGTCCGACGGCGGTGTCTTCCGGAATCTGGGAATGGTCGACAATCATGGGCGTGCCGTCACTCCGTTCGTTCGGCGCCGGCATGGTTGAGCACATGCTTGAGCGGGTTGGGCACTGACACGTCCGGACGACGCAGATATAACGGTTCGACGGGGGTCAGTTCTGCCAACGCCTGTTCGCTGGTGGTGAAGGCCGCGAATCGCGCCAATCCTTCCGCGCCTTCGTCGAGCAGAGCATGGTCGTCGACTTCGCCGAGGGAGGCAATCGCATTCCACGACTGCGCGTATTTGACCGCACCATGGCCGATGACGTCCACGACGTACGGCTTGCCCGTGTCGGCGAGCTTCGTAAGAACGTCATTGACGCGCATCGTGATGGAATCCGGATAGTCGATGTCCATGTCGATCAACGTTATGGGCGATTGTCCGACGCCGTCCGCAACGGTGCCGCCGTCATACAGCGCGAAATACAGTTGCCGGCGACGCGCGTCGTTGACGGCAAGCGTCAGATGGCGGCGATCGTCCGTAGCTTGAGTATGTGCTAGGCATTGCGGCGCGAGCACGTCCTGTCCGACCAGTTGCGCGCCTGTGGCGAAGGCCAATGCCTTGGCCGCGACGATGCCGGCGCGCAGGCCGGTGAATGGCGCCGGTCCGACGCCGACGACGATGCGGGTGATGTCCGACGCCTGCAGTCCGGCCTGTTCGACGGCTTGCGCGATGTTCACCTGCAGTTTCTCGACATGGGTGCGCGAATCCGTTTCGACGATGGGTTCATGTCCGACCACGCCTACGGTCGAACCATATGAGGTGTCAATCACCAGTGTCTGCATATGCTTGAAAACTCCTTGTGCCAAACTGCCAACCACTGTACAACCGGCGCTGGAAGCCACGGCATGCGGTGCGGTCGGCCACGTCGGATGCGTCTTGACAGGGTCAGCGTTTTCCCGCGGTGAAATCGAACGAATCCCAGGCAGCGCCCACCGGCACCAACGTCACCGTGCGTGCGCCCGCGCTGGTCAGCTCGCCGTCCGCGGTCACGGCGGGCGCGTCAAGCGGACGGTCGATGTGGATTTCAAGCCGTTCCGGAGCCAATGCGGCGGCCATCTGCTCGCCCCATTCCATCAGGATGACGGTATGCTCGCCCGGATCCTCCAATTCCTCGTCCAAGCCGAGCGATTCCAATTCGTCCAATAGCCGTCCGACCGTGTCCTGTCCGGGCGCGTAGGCGTTGCCGCCGAGCCTGTAGGCGTCGACGTGCACCAGATGCGCCGGCGAACCGTCCGCGAACCGTCCCTCAAGCTCGCGTGCGATGGTGAAGGTCGGCGAGACGATGGGCTCTCCGATGCCAAGTCCCGCGCCGAACCCTTGCGCGAACGTGGTCTTGCCGGCGCCAAGCGGACCGGACAACAACAGCACGTCGCCTCCACGGGCAAGCTTCGCCAAACGCTCCCCCAACGCCTGCATGTCCTCGCCGGTGGCGACTGTGATGGTAATGGTGTTGCTCATGCGGCACGTCCTTTGCGGCTGATCAGTTCGATGGACCGTTCCAAAGCATAGACCGGGTCCGAGCCATTGGTTTTGCTTTGCTCGTCGGCCCATGCGAGCATCTGGATGCATGCGCTCATGCCGCTTGACGTCCATCCGGACAGTTGCCGGGTCGCGTTCTTCAACACCCAGGGGTTCGTTTTCGCCTCGGCCGTGGAAATGGTGCCCGCACGCACCGCCGACGCCTTCGCCATCGTCCGCAGCTTCATGGCCAGCGCGCCGATAAGCGCGATCGGAGCGGTGCCCTGTTCCACGGACGATCGCATGGCGATGATCGCGTCCGCCGTACGTCCCGACAACGCGAGGTCGGCGACACGGAAGCCATCCACCTGCGGATTGGAGGTGAGATATTGGTTGACGCGGGCGAGCGTCATGGGATTGTCGTCGAAATCGAAGCATAACTGGCCGACCATGGCCGCAAGCTCGCCGGTCCTATCCCCCAACACGGCCACGAGTTGCTGCGCGGCCATCGGCTCGACGCGGCGTTTGCGCCGTTCGAAGCATTGCATGACGAAGTTGAGTTTGGCCTCGGGCTTCTTCAGGTCGGCGACAGCGTCCTTGTACGCTCCGGCCTTGGTGAGCTGCTCCACCAGACGTTTGCCCTTCACACCGCCCTCATGCTGGCAGATGACGATGCACGCGTCCGCCGGCTCCTTGCACGCCTGTCTGCAGTAAGAGACCATGGCGTCGCCCAGTTTTTCGTCCGCGTTCTGCAGGTTGGTGACGATGACGATGGCGCGATCCGCAAGCAATGATGGGCTTACCGCCTCGTCGAAGGCGTAATGGTCGGCGCTTGCCGCGTCGAGTTCGATGGTTTCCGCGTCGGGATACCGGCGTTGCGCCTCGTGTTTGAGGTCGCGCACCGTCTGGTCGTTCAGGTACGAGTCGCCTCCGTACACGAGGTGGAAGGGCGTGGTGGCTGCGGATGGTTTCGGCATACCATTCAATCTCGCTGTATCGGTGGACAAAACTGGCATGGCCTATTCCTCCCATTGCAGTTCGCGCAATGCCTTCCGAGTACGTTCCATCCACATGCGCAGCCGTTCCACAGGGTTGGCTATCAGACGTTTTCCGGGCAGATCGGGTTCCTGGACCATCATGCGTCCGAACAGCCGGTGCGTCATGATCGCGGCGGCCGCGCAGGCGGCTTCCACCACGCAGACGAGGACCGCTCCCTCGACGCCTCCGGCCCACGGTATCGTGGCCTGGCTGCCGGAACCCAGTTCAAGGGCGGTCAGTTCCATGACCGCGGTGCCCCAGGAGGCCGCACGGGCCAGTTGCAGGCCGAGCCACGGAATCAGCCATGAGACGGCAAGACTGGCCAGGCCGGCCAATGTGGCGAAACCCACGAACGGCGCCACCATCAGATTCGCCGGTATGGAGAACACCGGCAGTTCCGGTTCGATGAGCACCTGGATCGGCAGGGTGAACACTTGCGCCGCTATGGTCATGGACAGAGCCTCGGCCACGAACCGTGGCAGGACCGGTTCCATCCATGCGTTGAGGGTGTCGGCGAACAGCACGATGCCGAGCACCGCGGCGCAGGACAGGGCGAATCCGAAGCTTTGCGACATGTGCGGGCATGCCATCAGCATAGCCAATGTGGTCCAGCTCAACGACGCCATCGCCTGGCCTCGTCTGCCGATGAACAGGCATGCCGCGCCGGACAATCCCATCAAAAGCGCGCGGGATACCGAATCCGACGGAAACACGCATGCCGACAGCATGATGTACGACATGGCGACCAGCAGTGCGGTGAATCGTCGCGGCAGAAGGAAGAACGAGCAGACGGAACGCACCAATGCGGCGGTCACGGCCAGATGGCCGCCGCTGACCGCCATGAGATGCACGATTCCGGACCTTTGGAACGCGTCCTCCACCTGTGCGGCGTATGTGGAATCGATGTCGGTGCCATCGCCCTCGGCCGGCACGTAGTCCTGTCCGAGAACACCCAATGTCAGTCCGGGGACGAGCACTTTCCCTTGGTCGGAAAGACGTGCGGTTTGGACGAAGAACGCCTCCTGCATCATGCCGATGGCGCGCATCGGCAGGTTTGGCGGCCTGACGTGTTCGACTGTCGTGACGTCGGTCAGCCACAACGGCATGGCACCGTATCGCGCTTCGGAGATGCGACCCGCGATCTTGTAGGTGCCGTCCTGTTTGAGTTTGCCGCATTCAGGCCGGTCCGCGTATATACGCGCTCGTGCCGAACTGGTTTGCCGTACGCCGTCGATGGTGACCGATGTGATGCGCGCGTCGGCACGGCAGTCGTTCGACCGTCTGTCGGAGATGACGGTCGGCGAGGTGGCGCGCGCCGTGACGACGACGGAAGCGTCGCCTTCCGCGGCCGCCCGAGAAGCCGGGTCGCGCCATTGCAGCAAATCATAGGTCAACGCGCTTGCCGCGCAAACCATCGCAGCGATCGCGCAGACCGTGACGCTCGCATGCCAGAGCGTTATCCGTCGTCGAACGGACGCCGGCAATCGTGGGAAGGGCAGTCCCGCCAGGACCGCCAGCGGTATCATGCAGGTGAGAACGGCCGGCAAAGCGCCGAGCATGCCGTCATGCGACATGCAATATGCGAAGCCGGCGTGCGCGGCCAGACTGGCCGTCCAACCGCATATTGCGGCCGGCAGCAGTCTCCAGTCTCGGCTCCCGCGCTCCCTGGTCAGCCAATCGCGTGTGCCCGTCATCTCACGCACACTTGGTCGCGGAACTTCGCCAGAGTCTTCGAACCGATGCCCTTGACTTCCAGAAGCTGGTCGACGTTGTCGAACCGTCCTATCTGCGTTCGATAGTCGAGGATGCGCTGCGCGGTGACCGGTCCGACGCCTTTGAGGGTCTGCAATTCGCCTAGGTCTGCGGTGTTGAGGTCAAGCTGGTTCGATTGCTGCGCTCCGTCTTGCCCGTCATGGCTGTCCGGTGTGGACGCGTCCTGCGTCGGCCCGTTTTCTTGCGGTGCCGGCGTTTGTTCCGTTTGCGGGGCCTGTTGCGGCTGCTGTTGGGCCTGTGAGCGTATCTGCGACCGCGAATGCTGCAGTTCGCTGTAGTGGATCGTCTGTTGGACGAGCATGGTCAGGCTCGCGCACAGCGCGCACGACAAAGTGAGGATCGCCATGAGCGCGTGGAACGGGCGGAACGCCAATCGTGGCCTGTCGCGTTTCGGCCGCTCCCCCTCGTCGGGTTTGTCCGTCGGCCGGACGCCGGCGAGCTCCGCCAATGTCGGTTTCGCGTCATGCGTCTTCCGCTGCGGCATCGGTCGTGCGGGTTCGTGTGATGCGGACGGTTCGTCCGATTGCGCCTCCATGGCCGTAAGGCTGTTGGGTCGGGACGGTTTTTCGGGCATGCCCAATCCCCGCAGCCGCTTCGTGGCGGCCGGCATGCCAGTGCCGCCGTCCGCCGTGTGGATGGCACGGATGGGGTGAGTGCCGCGAAATGCAAATATGCCCATGCATCCAACATTGGAGGATGCATGGGCATACTGTCCAGCCGAAACGGCTCCTGTGGTCGGAGAACGCGGGTTATCCACATTCCTGGCGTGTCGCCATGGTGCGGAAGAACCCGCGTCCTCTTATGCGGGCCGTCTCGTCAGAAGATCATTCCGCGGGAACGATGGAGACGATCTTCGGAGCCTTGACGATGACCTTGCGTGGCTCCTTGCCGCCCAGTCGGTCGGCGACGGCTTCGAGCGCCATCTTCTCCAGCTCCTTCGGATCGATGTCCGGGGAGACCTCGAGCTTGGCGCGCACCTTGCCCTTGATCTGCACGACCGCGGTGACGGAATCCTGTCCGACGTAACGTTCGTCGGCCTTCGGCCAGTCGGCATGCGCCAGGGATTCGGTGTGGCCGAGCTTGCTCCACAGTTCCTCGCAGATGTGCGGGGCGATCGGAGAGAGCATCAGGATCAGCGGTTCGACGGCGGCGCGCGGCACGGCGTCGAGGCTGGTCAGATGGTTGTTGAGCACGATGAGCTTGGCGATGGCCGTGTTCGGACGCATGGCCTCCATCTCGACGGTCACGTCGGCGATCGTGTTGTTAAGCAGCTTCAGCGTCTTCGTGTCAAGCTCGCCGTCGGTGACGCGCACCTCGCCGGTGGTCTCGTCGATGACGTTACGCCACAGGCGCTGCAGGAAACGCATGGAGCCGACCACGTTGCGGGTGTTCCATGGACGGGATTCGGCCAGCGGGCCCATGCCCATCTCGTACAGGCGGAAGGTGTCCGCGCCGTAGTTCTCATACATGTC
>ENA-OQIK01000067-OQIK01000067.1-human-gut-metagenome-genome-assembly--contig:-NODE-67-length-95471-cov-6.418936_pt1 | contig 95471 bp, 67 predicted proteins | sample MGYA00242578_ERZ504743 | MGnify/ENA primary metagenome ERZ504743 (study PRJEB26092, sample SAMD00036441) | human gut metagenome | host: Homo sapiens | study: EMG produced TPA metagenomics assembly of...
GTCTCGTTCTCATCACGCTTCAGATTGCAGGTCTGGAACAATTGGGGCTACCGTATCCTATACCGGTTCCGTTTTCTTCTCCGTCTCGATGTCAACTAATCGCAGGGTTCATGCCCCGCTTCATCTTATCTGCATCCAGTGCCGAACAAACTCACTGTTTTGTATCTCTGAGCGCCCCCTTGGTAGGGGTGACATCTCTATATTCAGTTTGACGCGATGTATTTCCACAGGCATCCTTTCGTACACTGCTTCTTTGTACAACACATCAACGCCACATCGTAATCTCTATGTAGTGATTACGGAGTCAATAGTTACACAGCAATCACCTCACGGCGTTTACTGCTTTTTGTTCTTTGTAGTCTTATGCCCCGGTTCTGCCGGGGTCGCTATCAAGAAGCCCCGAACGGGATTCAGACCCGCATACGAAGCTAAAACCGGAACGTTTAACCATCAGACAATTTATCGTCAGCCGGATGTTCCCCGTTCTTCGTTAATCTCATTTTTTGTTACGCATTCAATATGCAAAATAATTTAAAAAGTGTAACGTTTTTTTAAATTATTCTTCAGCCATTTTTTTCTTAAATTTTCTGAAATCTTTTTGTGCTTTACATCCAATTTTGATAATTTTTTTGATGTTTATTGAATTAGTGCCTTTTTCCCTTGGCTTGAACGCGATTGGCTTGAATTTAACATTTTCGCCGTAATATACGAAAAATGTTGTCATCATAATGTTAGGCAGATTGAAATCCGGCTCCATATTGTAAAGATATTTTTTTACAACATCGGCTTTCATCAGCCTGAACGGTGCATTTGCATCCGGCACCTTAACACCGAAATACATTTTAAGCATCATGCATACCACCTTCTCCACGAAAGCACGGCTTCTTCCATCCTCTCTTCTTGTTCTGTGTCCAATCACGGCATCGTATTGCTCACGGATGTCCCAGAACCTGTCAAACTGTTCAGGCTTTGTCTGTCCATCGGAATCAGTCTGGAAGATATAGTCAGCACCGTTTTTGATGGCGTAATCATACATGGCAATAACTTTTGGCCCATGCTGCCTGTCTGTTCCTTCAAGGATTTCCAGCTGTGGGTATTCGTTTTTCATCTCAACAAGAATCTCGTGTGTCTTATCACTGCTGCCGCTATCAGCTACGACAAGCCTGGAATTTGCTCCGGCAAGTTCTAATTTCGGATACCATGACGCCACAACATCCCTGATATTTTCTTCTTCGTTGTATGCCGGCATTACGATATATAAAGTATTATTTTTAGCCATATTTTTTCTCCTTTTGTTTGATACATACAATATGCTGAAATTTTCCAGAAAAAATAAAATCCTGCGGATTTTTTCGCAGGATTTTATTGCTGGTTTACGCCGAGATTCCGGATTTTTGCTGTTCTTTCAGTTCGAACCTGATTTTCAGCTTTTCTTTCAATTCTTCCATGTCTTTCACATAATATTTTTTCAGCAACTGGCTCTTCACATCCTCAGTATCTACGCTTTCAATAGAGAATCCGACTTTTTTACTTTCTTTTTTGGTCATTCCCCATTCCTCCGAAAGTGTATCGTAATAAATATTTCCGATTGATGTATTGCAGCAAATCCATTCGTTGTACATACGCACAGTGTCAAATTCAGTATAATATGCATAATTCAGCGTGCAGGCTTTCTTGTTCTTCTCTGCTGCATATATCTTTTTGTATTTTTTTAAGCAGTATTTTAATGCCTCCCTGGTGTTTTCTATCGTAGACTTGTCAGGGTAGTCTTCATCACATTTCTTTGTCATCTTTTTCATATCAAACTGGTTATTTTCTACAAGTGGAACCTGAAATTCCATGGCAATCTTATTAATATCTGATATCACTGCACATGTTCCATATGACACAATAACACCGTCATGTTTATGAAGGTATTCAGATACCTGTCTTACTGCCGTTTCGTCAGAGAGCCCGTTTTTCAGCTCTTGTGCGGTCACGTCCAACTTCTTTAAGGTCTTTGCAGTCCTTCTTGTCATATCCTGTCTCAGGATATGTAGTTCATCAACAAGCTCCTGGCTCACTTCTCCGTCAATCGCCGTATATGTTTCAATATCAATCCGGATATTTTTTCTGTCAGGCAGTCCGATTGCCCTGATAAAATTAACAGTTTTTGTGTCTTCCATTATCTTCCATACGTTTTCTTTCGAGTATTCGTTTGCCATCTTTGATAACCTCCTGCTTTTTGTATATTTACAATATGCCGAAAAAATATCTCCACGGTAGCCGTGGAGATAAAATTTTTATGCTATTTGGCAGCCATCATCTGGCCTAAAGCAATCTCTGCTTTTCTTTTTCCTGCATCATATTCTTTTGTTTTGTGAACTTTTCCTTTCAGATTGAAGATAAGCCCTGACGAAATCATATCATACGCCGCTTCAACAGCATTTACCCCTTCTTTTCTGATTTCTTTTGTAAATTCTGCTCTCGCTTTCTGGGGTATGTATTTCAGGCAGACTTTTTCAACATCTTCAGGTGATGCTTCGGTATTGACTGGATTTTGCAAATAACGTGACACTTTTTTGAATAATGTATCGGCGATACACTCTGCTGATTTTGTATTGCGATGGTTAATCTCAATGCTTTCAAGGGTATACGTCCTTCCATTAATTTTTGAAATAATGTCAATCTGGATTGATTTTCTTCCGGTGATGCTGTCTGATACCTTTAAAGCCAGTGAACTATTGTCAATATTACATGTAAATGTAAAGTTGATATTATTGGCTTTCTGCTGGTCAATATAACCTGAAAAGGCTTTTGTCTTTTCTGCTTTTTTGCAAAGAGCATCCATGATGTCAATCGCATAAATCTGAGTCTGTTTATTTGCAGATTTGATGCCGACCAGGCTTGTATATTTATATGTTACATAACTGTCCATAACTTCAAAAGGCCGTCTTGAAACGAAGGTCAAGTTTCTTGCATTTTTCATACGTCTGGCAAGCCGTGCTACATCTTCATCTTCAGAAAACCTGCTCAGCACGATTGTACTTTTGGTATCATCCTCAGATTTTAACGGTTTACAGTAATCATTAATGACCCTGCCCTTCACATCTACTGTCGGAATGTATCTATAATTATCAATTTCATAAAAGCAACCGATACGTTCCAGTCTTTTTGTCAGTTTCGCAGGCAGAACATGCATTTTCTGTTCATACTGCAGCCCTGTATCTACCTCTGTCGCAAGAATGATAAGGTTCTCTCCTCTCATCCGGTCAATCCGGCATATTTTTGCATTACGCAGATTTACTTTTGTGTCGACAAAAGAATTTACATAATCCTCCCAAAAATCTTTGATTGCGTTCATATTAAAATTTCGCATATAAAAAACTCCTTTCTTGTTTTGTTATGCTTTTAATATGCTAATTTCAAAACAACAAGAAAAACGCAGGGGCTTTGCCCCTGCGTGAAGTTATTCGTCATCTTCGTCGTCTGCATCATCTGTTTCAAATTCCGGTCTTGGAAGTCTTAAATATTCAGTATCATATGACAGCACTTCCAATGTTCTGCCTCTGACATCAAATTCCTGGCCACATACTCCGCATACGTACTGCTCTTTAAATTTTCGTGCCTGCAGGGCTCCGTCAACAAAGACCAGAGCTCCTTTTTCAAGGTTCTGAAAATCTTCAAGTGCTTTATCGCCGTATGAATATACCCAGGGGTAGTCAGTCCTCTCATACATTTCATTGCCGCCTTTCGGACAATATTTTCTGTTGATGGCAACCTGAAATCTTGTGTACTGTTTTTTACCATCATGAAGCACACCCTGAATTGGCGGCCCGGTCAGGTTTCCAAGAATGAATACTCTGTTTGCATCTTCCTTGTTTTTATGGAGATATTCAAATGCCTCCTGCTCGCTTTCGCAGTGCTGTTTTACCCTGATTGTGATTGGATATACAAAAATCTCGTTACCTCCGGATTTTACTTTTCCGTTGGCTACACATGCTTCAACCCTTCTGTTTACAGCATTGCAAAATGGGCATTCTTCTTTTTTGTCAACTTCCCTTGTTGCCAGAAATCCTGTGATTTCCACAATATCAAGAAGCTGGAGTTTCTCCATCTCCTCAACAATTTCTTTCTCCTGTGACCTTGCACAGAATGATACACTATTCAATTGATAACCGGTCTTTGCTTTTTCGTAGTCTCGTCCGCTCATGATTGTCGTCAGCCCGACAATTCCTGCACGGCCATCGATGATATCTTTAAATTTTGGCTCCTTTCTGACGAATGCAATGACGCTTACATAATTATGTCTTGCCATATAAATTCCTCCTGTTATCATTTTGTGAGATTCTTGCCGCAGCAGCAATGACAGGCTCAAAATACAGGCAAAATGTAATTTCTTCAGTTTTGTTACACATCTAATATGCAAAATAATTTTTAAAAAATAACATTTTTTAGAAAAAGAAGCAGTGACCGCGAAAGCGGTCACTGCTTCTTAAGCTTCAAATGCAGAATCATGTAAATCATGTTCAATATTGGCATTTGTCATTGCTGCTCCATATGTCGCTCTTGACTTTTCGTCATCAAGGCATGCATCCTTCTTAAGCTGTTTTGTTACACATTTTTTTCTTATCTCTTTTTCATTTTCTCCAGGAACTCCATTGTACTCCCTGAATGCTTCCCCGAATACGCCGGCAGCACCAATGCTTCCGGTCAAATCATTCGGTATGAAGATTTTTGTAGCCTTTCCATTTGCAACGTCCTTCATGGCCTCAATTGATTTCAGCTTTAAAACGCCGTCATCGATACCGGCATCAACAAGCCGTTTGATACCTTCCGCCTCAGCGTCATATACAAGTTTAATCGCCTTGGCATGTCCTTCTGCAAGGGCAATCTGTGCATCCCTTTCAGCTTCCGCTGCAAGAAGTTTTGCCTGCCTATCGCCTTCCGCTCTGGATACGACAGACTCTTTATGAGCCTGGGCCTCAAGAACTGTCTGCCGTCTTTCTCGCTCTGCACGCATCTGTTTTGTCATTACTTCCTCAATCTCAGCTGGTGGTTTGATGTTTTTAACCTCAACACGAGATACCCTGATACCCCAGCCATCAGTCGCCTCATCAAGGACAGTACGCATATGCTGGTTAATTTCACTTCTGGATGATAGCGTCTGGTCTAATTCCATAGAACCGATAATGCTTCTGAGTGTTGTTGCTGTCAGGTTCTGCAGACCAAGAATCGGATTATCAATGCTGTATGTATAACTCTGCGGGTCAAAGACACTAGCGTACACAACAGAATCAATGCTGATTGTTACATTATCTTTTGTGATGACATCCTGTGGCGGGAAGTCATAAACGCGTTCTTTTTTGGAAACTTTTTTAACGATTCTGTCCGCAATCGGCATCTTAACATGCAGGCCATCCTCCCATGTGTCATAATATTTTCCGAATCGCTCAATGACATATGTCATTTGATGTGGAACAATCCGAATCTGTCTCGCAAGTGCTGCGGCAGCAGCAATAATAAGAATAAGAATAAAAAATAGCATATTTTTTCCTCCTTTAATTACAATATTTCGCTTTGTTTTAAGAATATTTTTTAGCTTTGGCATTAGCTGCCTGTGCTTTTCTTCTTCCAATCCAGGACTTTGAAAACTCCTGTTTTTTCAGTTTTTCCTGGTTTTGTTTTTGTATTTTTTTGGCATATATTTCTTCCAGATTTTCGTGTATCATATGTTCCATACGCTCCTACATGCAAGCATACAGCAAAAATTATTTCTTTTTCTTTTTTGCCTTGCTCCAGCCATCATTTACATCAATATCGTCAAAATTTTCATACATTTCATCAACCTCATCTGTATCATCCAGCACTGGAATATAATTGTCCTCCAGCGCTTTTTCCTGCGCGATAATGTATGGATACATCTGGGCAAATCTTTTATTGTTTTTAAGTTTTGTAGTTATCCTTGAAATCTTTCTCTTGATTTTAGGAATATTACTTCCCGGAATCTGTTCAGCGATTTCACGGTAGCTTGAATGCTTTTTGTTTGCGTTTTCCGGATTAAGCAGCAATGATAACAATTGCAGTTCTTCATCAGTTAACACATCCCTGAGAAGCTCACCAAGGTTACGTTCTGATTCTGCTTCAATCACTGACTCCTCAGGCCCTTTAATCTGTGTAACATAATCAGCACCGGCATCAATTAAGGCTTCATATGAGACGCTGTCTTTTTTAGACATAATGTCAAGAGTATTTTTTACTGTCGCTTCTGACAATCCTGTCAGACTCATGATTGTCTCAATATCATCTGAATTTAAGCCATACTGTTTACAATAGTTCTGAGCTCCATTTATCTTCGTCATAGCATTCGCATAATAGACTGAAGTTTTCCTGAAGTTTTTGCTTGCGTAATCTGACACAACGTGCTTTATCCACGGAGTAATAAAAGTAGTGAGGGCACCCTTGTCCGGGTCAAAGTTTTTCAGCTCATTAAAAATTTTTACCCACACGTCCTGGACTATATCTTCACGGTGGTACTTGTTCTGCATTAATGTATGGTAATTGCCCCACAGTGTTTTATATACATACTTTGCAATAAAAAAGTATATTTTTGTATAAGCATCCTGCACGGTTACATTATCTCCGGCTGCCATCGCCATATGATATATTTTTATCAATTTTGTAACTTCGCTCTGGCTGTATCCTGAATTTTTATTATATACAACATCATATTTTTCATTCTGCTTCGTCGTATCTTGCTGATTTGAAGTATTCTTCTCGCTCATTTTCGAACTCCTCCTTATTAATTCCAGGTTTTAACGTCTTTTTAATTGTGTCTCTATAGCTTCTTTCTGGCACACTCTTTATCTCAGCTTTGTCTATTTGGCATAACTGCATCCCCATCTTCCTAAGCGGTAATTCCATATAATCTTCCGGTTTATATTTGCTGCTCCATTCATCCCATATTTCATCAAAGTCAGACGACTGACTTGCAGCAATATATTCCGCCAGGTTTTTCATTGCAGAATACATTGTCTTTTTCATTTTTTTACCTCCTTTTTTTTAGCCGAAGACAATATTTGTGTTCCAATACAATATGCCGGAATTAATATGCAAAATAATATTTTTTTTGAACGTTTTTTTTATTTTTTTTACAAAAAAACAGCAGGCATTTTTTTTGCCTGCTGTCAATATATTTAAGCTATATCATCAGCCGAAAGGCTGTCTGTTGCATCATCTGTTAATTCATCTGACGGCTGTTCTTCGTTTTCAGCGCTATCTTCTTCTACGATTGTCTCACTACTGGACTCTCCTGAATTGCTTGCATCGCTGCTTACCTGTACTTTTTTATAAATACATGTTACAACATCATCTTCAAACAACAGATATTTCTTTCGTTCAATTTCATAATCTGACAATCCTTCTTTTTCAGAATCATCAAGCTTTTCATATCGTTTTTCAATGTCTGTTAATGTAGCAACATCGTAGTCTTTAATAACGGTTGCGATAAAGAAGATTTTGTATAAGCTATGCTTTGCCTCTTCATATGTAGCATCTGGATTATCTCTCTTTAAGGCGTCCAGCTCTTTCATAATAAGACTTTCTGGAAGCTGAATGAATGTAGTCTGGCTCATCATGGTGTCAATTAAAGTATTAATTGTATGTGTTCTTGCAAGCTGTTTTGCTTCACCACTGGAATCGTTGATTAGCTCTGTCCTCATGTCGTATAAACTTTGATACTCTGTGTTTTCACCGATATAGTTATCTGTGACAGGATATGGCATATTATAGATATTTGTGACAGTAAGGTCTACTGTTGCATTTTCATTACCATTAAAAAATACATCTTCTATATGAACAGGCGTACCGATTGCTACATCTTTTAATGCGTCGTGAAATTTTTCGTCATACAATTCTGAGTCCTGATTATAGCCAAGTTTAAAATTTGTCTGAGTATCAACGACGGCTCCATTTTTTGTAATGGTATAATCAACCATCAGAAGGATTCCATCATCAGATGCAGTACTTAAATGAGTTGCTGTGCTTAACAGTTTATCATATATAATGTCATTAACATTATCTTCTGTCACCTCAATGTTATCTAAGTCTTCCACTATATCAATATCTGAGAATGAAGCCGGAAGTGATACATATTGAGTCATATTTATATCAGATAACAGTTCAGGACTTTTTACTTTCTGGACTGATTCCTGCGTTGTGTTTATCATGCCTGCGTTGTTCTTATTGATGTACAGTCCAGCTGATATGAAACAGGCCGCTCCACCAAAAAAACATAAAAAAACTATAGCTTTCTTCAATTTTTACCCCTCCTGTTCTCTCAGCATTCGTTCGTTCTGTTTGGAAGCCGCTTCAGGGTCAGCAAGTGCGATATTTCTATTTCCGGAATCTTTCTGAATGGCAAGCAGGTTTCCACTGTTTCCTGAAATTGTAAGCTTATCTCCGTTTGTTGTAGCTCCCTGGAGGACACCTCCAAAATTGCTTGTATCTGAATTAATTTCCAAAGAGCCAGATAATGAAGAGCAGTTTGCATAACAGTTTGAAAAATCTGTTACAGATTCTGGAATAGCTGCTGCTGTAACAAGACCAGTATCTCCGGCATATACGGATGACGCATCCTGTATATTAATCGGGAACTTAACAGCATCTTTAATATTGATGCAATTCTGGTAACATTCACTCATTGAAACTACAGTGTCTGGTATTTTTGTTGCTTCCCTTAAATTTATGCATCCATTATACATTCCGTTAATATTTGTTAAATTACTTGTTTTATCAAGCGAAATTGGTTTTTGTAATGATGTACATCCTTCAAACAGATACCTTGCAGAAGTAACATTTACTGGGATTACATCTGCTTCTTTAAGAGATTCACATCCTGAAAATGTATAATCCATGATTTTTAAATTTGAACATTGGAAGTAATCAGGGGTTTTTTCTAATGCAATACAGCCTGCAAATGTTTTTTTCATTGTTTTTACTGATTTCGGAATGCTGGTACAGTAAACCAAATTCTGGTTATCGGTAAACCAACCGTCCATACTTTCAACATTTAATGTATCATCTATATACACATGAGAATATTCATAGTCATCCCACGGTGGAACACCATTATTAAAGTTTGTGATATCTCCTTTTCCAATAAACTCAAGGTCTCCATTTGAATAGCATGTAACCTTTGCGTCCTCTTCGTTTGGATATCCAATATTTTTCTCCATAACAGGTTCTCTTGTAATATTAACTATTACTGTATCCGTATATCCTTGCGAATTAATCTCAACTTCGCATGTTGAGCCGTTCATAGCAGCGGCTTCTGTTTCAGAAGAGAAATTGTTTAATTTTACCAGTCTTCCAGAATCCGTTACGCCTTGGACGGAAAACATCTTTTTTGTAAACGTCTCCCCTGGGGCAACTTCCCCGACAAATTCCGCCTCAATCCCAGTAACAACCGGGTCTTTCTTCAGTTCTTTTGATACTGCATTAAAACCGATAACCCCGACTGCTAATATTGCCACGCCAATTATGGCTTTAACTTTGTTATCCATATTTTACACTCCTTAGCCAATCTTGAAGTCGTCGAGGTCATCATCATCAAAATTATCCATATCTACCGGAGCTGGCTTTTTAGCCGGTTGCTCTTTTACTGGCTTTGGCTGGATTTCTTCCTCCTCTTCATCATCCTCTTCAAACTCTTCTTCTGGCTCATATTTTTTTGTTTTCTTTACTTGTTTTTTTACAGCCTTTTTTGCAGGCTTTGGTTCCGGTTCAGGCTCCGGCTTTTCTGGCTCGATTTCAGATTCTTCGTCTTCATCGTCAAAAGTTTCTGCTTCAACAATCATTTTTTTGCTTTTCTTTTTAGCTTTATTTTTCTTGGATGATGTTGAAGATGTATCAATATTTAACGCTTTTTTGATTGCATCATTATGCATCTTCATAATTGTTACATCACTGTCAACATTAATTTTCTCAAGAGCGGTTTCGTAATCGCCCTGTTCATCCCTGATGTAGTCCAATGCACTTACAATCAGATTATACATAAACTGATTATCAAGATAAATTTGTGCTAATTGTTCAAGGGCTTCTTCAATGTTTCCGGTGTTTTCAAAGCATTCCTTGAAGTTCTCTGCATATTCCTCATCCAGCAGTTTTCTGTTTCCCGTTGTCTCGTCATCGTCATTTGACTTTGTAGTCAACAGTTTAACAAACAGGGCAAAACCAATAACAACACAACAAACACCTGCGCCAATCAAAATAATAACTGTTTTATCCATTATTTATATCCCTCCTTACTTATTGAAATTAGATGATAATGTTGCAATAAGGTCATCTACATCTGCTGTGGAGGCATTTTTCTTGAAATATGCTCGCGCTATGATTTTGTTATCTTTGCTGAAAAACTTAACATCACCATGCTTTGAATTTAATACTCTCAGTACCTGGTCTTTTAAAGAAGCCTCCCTTGATACATCAACATAGTTCATATCGCCGATTCTGATTCTGATTTCCAATGCTCCGTCGTTATATGCAACAACTTCGGCATTTGGTGCATGGAATTTTTTGATTTCCATATCATCATACTGCTCGAGATATTCAATCAGGTCTTCCGGTGTAAGGATGTGTCCGATTTCCTTAAGCTGAGATTCCATGGATTTCATCTTCTTTTCGGTTTTTCCAAGTTCTGTTGTAACCTTACTCTGCACCATATCATCAATATTTAAATTGATTTTACTGATTTCAGCGTTCTTTTCAGAAATAGTATCAGACAGTTCTCTGATTCGTTTTTCTTTAAGATTGATTTTTTCAGTCAGCTTGCTTTCAAGGGCGATTTTCTGGGATGTCAACTGCTGCACCTTGGATTTCATTCTGAAGATTTCTTCCTCAGCATCATTGTCAACATTTCCTAAAGCATTCTGTCTGTTCTGAAGCGCGGCCACCTGATTTGCCAGCTGCTGGATATTCAGGATATCTCTTGTATTTCTGTCTTCGTATTCCTTGATTTTGTCCTGCATCTCTTTTTCATGTTCTTCAAGACGTTTCTGCTCCTTTTCAGCCTCTGCCTGCATTTTTGCTTTTTCGGTTTCAACTTCTTTTAATCTCTTGTTGAGCTCCTCCTCACGAGCAAGCATTTCCTGCTCTTTCTGAGCCATTGCTTCTTCCCTTGATGCCACAACCTTTTCTCTTTCGGCAACAGTTTCTGTTTGTTCTGCCAGAATCTGCTGCACGTCTGATGCGAAATCAGATGAGTCTTTTTTGGTCAATGTTGCTTTGTAGTTCTGTACGCAAGCATCAATTGCGGTACTGCACATTTTTAAGTATTCTTCAGTTTCTTCCGGTGCATATTTATCCGGTGAAGAATATCTTCTTACTGTAAACAGTTCATTATCTGTGTCATAAGCGCTTCTAAGCTCCGGATAGTTTGCATTAATGAATGATGCATACATTGCCCCGATGTCATGTGAGACATTCGTTGATACGGATACAAGGATTTCAGCGTCAAGAGGGAATAAAACGCATCTGGTAATCTTTCCGGATTCTTCATCAGAAACAGTTACTTCATTTCCTACCCTTCTTCCTCCGATGCTTGCGACCAGCTTATCAAAAATTTCCTCTGAGAAACTTTTATGCTCATCATCATAGGCCTGGTTATCCTGTTCTGTCATTGAAACTGCATGATAGTTATTATCAACATTTACGATATTTACATTTGCTTCCGGGTTATATTCTTCATTTTCGGATGAATCGTCTTCAGTTTTTTCCATAAAGTTTACACATTTGTTTTCAAACTCTTCGACCATATCCTGCATTGCTGCAATTGCATTTTTAGTAATATTTATTGCCTCATTTGAGGTCTGATAAGAGAAGAATTTTGAAAACGCCAGCATCTGCCCGCTTGCATAGATGTTGTAATCCCCATTATATTTTTTTATCATTTCCTTCTGAAAGATGTCTTTTGACGCTTCAGTTATCGGATACTTATATTCTCGTGCTCCTTTAATTTTAATTGTACTTGTAGAGCACTCAATGCTTACATTAATTCCTTTAATGCCGCATTCCATATCTCCGGAAATTACAGCTTTATTTCCCTGGTCTTCAATCTGGATATTATTGCCAGGAATTGAGGCTTTGATTGTCTCGGCCATATCTAATAAAAATTTTTCTGCCATTTTTTTATTACTCCTTTCGAGTGGTTATTTTTTGTCATATTGTCATCACTTTTAATATGCTAAAAAAATATAAAACGAGTACATTTTTTTGAAAAAAAATAAAAAATAAGGAGCGAGAATATTCCCGCTCCTAACAATTACTTGTTATCTTTCTTTTTTTTATAAACAATTACTCCACCTGCAGCTGCAAGACATACTACAATAAGAGCGCCAATTGCAAAAATATTGTTTTCGTCACCTGTTTCTACTACATTATTTTGTACTTCAACGTTTCCAACTTCTGTTCCGTCAGACGGCTTTACAGTTGGCGTAACTTCTGCTTCGGTCTTTTTCTTATCTTTCTTATCTTCTTTATCCTTCTTTGGCTTTGGAGTAGGCGTAGCTGTCGGTTTTGGAGTCGGTGTAGGTGTTGGTGTTGCCACTTCGTTTACAGTGCATGTATATCCATCAACTGTCTTCATGTCATTGTCTACACCAAGAATAGTATATGAAATATCATATGTTCCAGCTTCCTCATTGTCTACGTTTTCAGTGTTTAATGTTACAGAGCTTACATACTGGTCATCATATTCGCATCCAGATTCTGTCGGCAGGTCATCTCCTTTGTCAATCTCAATATCTTTCATTCCGGTTACATGCATTGATAACTCAGGCTTTACAATGCAGGGGACAGTAGCTGTTCTCTGCTCTCCTTTTGAGTCTTTGAATGTATACTTTACTTCATATTCACCAGGTTCAGTTGTATATACATTGCTGATGTCTGGCTCTACGGAATTGATATCAATGCAACTTCCGGCATTTGCAAATTCGGACTCAACGGTTGGCAAGTCCTCTTTTTCGTATACTACAATAGACGGAAGGCTGTTAATTGCCTTCTTGACTTCTTCGTTGTAGGCTTTTTCTTCTGCTTTTTTTTGATACATCATGTATCCACCAGCACCCCCAACGGCTACCACTGCAGCTACAACAATCGCAATCAATCCTTTTTTCATTTCTTTTTCCTCTTTTCTTTATTTTTTTTGCCAGCGGCAAAAAACCGCTGGCATTTAGCATATATGCTAATTATTCGTCTTTCTTAAGAAATTTACGAAGGGAAATTCCGGCTGCTGCGATTGCTGCAAGGATAGCAGCTCCTGCCATTGCGATAATTCCCATATTTTCATCGCCGGTCTTTACATTTCCTGCTGCGGATACATCACTTGTTCCTTTCTGGGATGCATCGCCAGTTCCAGTTCCTGTTGAGCTTCCGCCGCCAGGTAATGTTGTTGTTGTACCGCCGTTCGGTGTTGCGCTATTGCTTGGAGTAGGTGTAACATTGGAATCAATTCCAGGTGTCGGTGTCACGTCAGAACCGCCGCCATTATTTCCGCCGCCGTTATTGTTGTCATAATCAATGCCGGTTTTCTTAAGTACATCTTTGCATTCCTGAACGATATCATTTACTTCTGATTCTGATGTCGCGCCGTTAATCTTGTTGATATACTTTTCTAAGATTTTTGTTGTAGCGGAAGATGGATTTGGATATCCATTTTGCAGAGACTGGATTGCGTTTGCTTTAACCTGCGCTAAGTTAGCAGCTGTGGACTGTGCTGTCACAAGCTTCTCAACGTTTTCTTTTGCTACTTTATATACTTCCTGCATTGTTGCTTCATTTGCAGCCTGTTTTAAGTTCGCTTTCTGCTTTGTCACTACTTCTTTAGCTTTTTCAAGATATGTTGCATCTGTAAACTTATTATCTGTTAACAGAGCATCCAGTTTCTTTTCATAAACTGCTCTCATGGATGTTACGTATGCTGTATTGTAATCAGATTTTGCCTGATTGTACAGTTTTGTTACATCGTCAACAGTCTTAGCTTTCTGAATTTCTTCCTTAGCTGTTGTGATGATTTTCTTCATATCCTCTGTCACATAATCAGCTTTTGCTTTTGATTCAAGTGTAGCCAGTTTCTTAACTGCTGCGGCCTGTGCTGCTGCAAGTTCTTTATCTTTTGCGTATGTATCAATTGCTGTCTGAATGTCTTTCTGATATGTCTTAAGGATTGAAGTAATCTCATCCTGAGTTTTAGCTGCATCTATTTTTTTAAGAGCCGGAGTTGCGATATCCTGAAGGATTGTTTTAAGCTTTTCATCTTTCTGGTCATCTACAACGGACTGAATCTGGATTTTAGCAGCCTCTTTAAGGTCTTTCAGTTCTCCTTCTCCCTGCACTTCTTTAATCAGGGCGTCTACAGCTTCTTTTGCGGACTTGAGGTTTGCGTCAAGGTCATCCATAGACTCAGATTTGTCAATTAAGTTATGGACATCTTCTTTTACGCTTGCTTTCTTCTTCTTAATTTCTTCTGTTGAGTCGTCAATTGCATCAATTGCTTTGTCGAGTTCTTCTTTTGCTGCTTTTTTAGCTTTTTCAAGCTCTTTCCGTTCTGAATTTCCCTTTGTCAGTTCCATGTATGATGCATATGCTTCTGCTTTTGTTCTGCCTTTAACTTCCTGGCCTGCACAAACATTTAAATATTTGATAAACTGTTCTGCAGAATTTGCTAATGCGATACATACGTCCTCGACTCTGTTTGCTCCATCTTTCATATCTTTCGGAGCGCCAAGGTTGATAACAACATCAATCATTGCTGTTGTGTCTCCATCCGGGGAAATACCCTTTAAGTCTTTGAAGAGATTAACGAATGAAGCCATGTCTCCGCCTACTACCGCAACAACATCTGTAAATGCAGCATCAGCAGAGTTCTTTGCTGACTCAATTGCTTTTGCATCTGTACATGAATCAATTTTCAGGATGAATGCATTTTTTACATCACTTGTGATTGATGTGCTGTCGTTGATAACTTTTGCCTTATCATTAATCTCAGCTTTTGCAGCTTCTTTCAGCTCATCAAGAGTTGTTTCTTTCTGTTCTGCAATATCTTTTAATGCTGCCTTTGCATCTTCAAGGGCTTTTGATGCTGCATCAATAGATGTAGCTTTGGAAATCTTATCAACTGCGGCATTTAATGTCTCATCTGCCATTTTTTTCTGTGAATCTGTCTCAAATTTAAGTGAGCTGTAATACTCTTTTAAGATTTTTACATATCCTGTCTGAGCGATATAAAGCTGCTGTCTGTCAAGGATATCCTGTCCAGTCTTAGTCAGTTCATCAACGATACCCTGCATTTTCTCAGCATCGGATGTTCCAAGTTTATTGATTCTAGCTTTTGCCTCATCAAGTGCAGTCTTCCATTCTGCTGCATAAGCCTGCTCAGTGAATTTTCCTTCAAATAAAACGTCTGCTTTTGCACACATTTCTGCTCTTAAAGCTGTTAACTCTGAGTTCTCAATTACTACGCACTGTTTATCAATTGTCTTTACTCTGCCGTCAATGCCCTTGATTATATATGAAATTGTATATGTACCAACTGTTGTATTGTCAACCTTAGAAGTGTCAAGCTCGACAGATGAAATATGCTCTGCATTATATGAAATGGATGATGTATCAATGTCTTCTCCGACTTTGATTTCGTAGTCCTGGATTCCTGAAACATATGTATCAAGTTCCGGCTTAGTTTCGCCTTCAGTTCCAGTGCCTGTTCCATCGCCTCCAGTACTTGGCTTGTTTTCGCCTTCTCCAGGATTCGGTTTTACAGAGATATCTCCGTCATCTTTCTTAATCATATCAACCGGCAGAGTTACAATACCTTCATTATCTTTGTAAATCTGGTCTGCCTCTGCGATTGTTGTGCAAGCTGTAAAATCCTGAGTTTTTCCTAAATCTTCAAGGATAGCTTTTCTGATATCACGTCCCGGAAGGAATGCATCTTCGCCATAAACTTTTTCAAACTCTAATGCAATCTGATATTTAATTGCTTTAATTGCTTCTCCGGATTCTCCATTAGCATAGCGTTCTGCCTGGTCTAATACTGACATTTCACAATTATAAAGGTTACTTTTGTCTACAGCATCGCTTGTTGCATATGCTGTCAGTTTGTCAGCATATTTTCCGAATACCTCAGCAGAGAAAGAAAGTGTTGAAAGTTTTTCTCTGAAATCTGCAGGTGTAGCTGCATCTTTTGCAGCTTCTGTTACTTCTCCGTTCTCGTCAACCTGAGGAACAGCTTCTTCTTCCTGAGATTCTTCGGCTTCATTTTCCGGAACAGTTTCTTCGGCCTGAGTTTCTTCTGCCGGAGCTTCTTCTGCAGGTGTTTCTTCTGTTACTGCGGCCTCAGCTGCGGTCGCTTCTGTGGCTGCAGGTTCTCCTTCTGCTGCCATTACTGCTGTAACTGGTACAGCCATTGTAGCTGACATGCCCACGAGCATGGCTGAAATAATTTTATTTTTCATTTTTATTATCTCCTGTTTGCTTTTTCGCTTTTTTGCGATATTTTTTGCTGGTTCTTTTGCAGCTTTTCGGACTGCAAGAAACTGATTTCTCAGCTGCTTATTGTTAATATGACAAATAAAAAAAATTTTGAAACATTTTTTGAAAATTCCGTGAAATTATTTTTTTCTGATTAGGCTGACCAAAATGATTCTATGGATTTTCTTCCGTTTGCGGCAGCCTTCTTGCAGCTTATTCCGGTTCAACCCTTACTCCCTGTACAACGAATCTTGTCGCTGTATCTCCAGTGCAGGTTGACAATGTGACGATTTTGTCAGTTTCCTTAAAATCAAACTCACCCATATCGATATTGGATTTTGCCTTCATATTATTTGCATACTCAACGGTCTCTTTTCCCGGGCCTTTTATTAAGGTGTATGTGTCGCCGTCAACATTGGCGGTATATATTGAAAAGATTTTGTACTTATATGCATCTTTTTTTGTAATAATCCAGAAATAAGGACTCTTATCTACCGTTTCCTGCAACTTATAGTTTTTAAGGGTTCCGAACATAGAGCCATTTTTCATGTTGTGGCCATACACAATTGTGTTTTGGTCAGAAAAATCTTTTGAGTTTTTACAGTCAACAAAAATTGAACCTGCAAAAATGGATTCCTTCTTATAAGTATGATGTAAATAGAATTCATTATCATCACCCTGGGCAATCGGGTAACTGATATCAGGAAGAGCCTCCATATATATCCATCCGGCTACATCTGGGTTGATAGATTTAAGTTCTTTAAAATCGATATCAAGCGGTGATTCCCAGTGCTTGGCCTCCTCGCCTGTTTCTGCATCTTTCAGTTTCTTAATTTTTTCTTTGTCGGCATCCCTCTCCTTGACTACCGTATCGGCAATTTGGGAATACTCATCAACGCCGGCTTTATATTCCATCATAATGGAATACAGTCTGTATCCGGCAAAAGCAGCTACTGCAAGCGCTACTATGAATATCAGCATTAATACTATATCGCTGGCTGATATTCCTTTTTTCTTTTTCTTTTTACGCCTGCTTTCTTTTGCTCCTATTTTTTGGTTTTTCTTCATTTTCTTTTTTTTTGCGATACCGCGATTGTTTCGCGTGTACCAGGCGGGCGCTGTCTTATTTTTACCTGACGGGCAAGCGCGTTCCCGCCTATTGTAAACAACCTCCTTTTCTATCAAAATATTCGCAATTACAATATGCTGAAAAAAAAATTTTTGGTTCGTTTTTTACAATTTTTTTTGCAAAAAAAATACAGCCTTTTTTGGCAATGTCATTAAGATAAGTGTTTTACGCCAGTGAACTACCCGCCACTTGCTCGCGCCGAAGTGGGGCTTCTGGTCAACGAAGTCTGGTAACGACTCCGGCGAAGCCGGGGAGTTATCAAAGACCATCTTTTTTCCTTCCAACGAAGAACTACGTTCGAAGTCTGGTGAAGGTGAGCATAAGCTCACCGAGTGAATTGTTACAAAAAAAACAGGCCATACACTTTTCATGTATAGTCTGTTTTGTTACGGAATGCTTATCTTAATGACATTGCCGCCTCCGGCGGTGCTCTGATGTTACAAGTTGAGTTTGTTGCCTCTCTTTTTGGGTAGTTTATCCAGAATATATGCCGTTGCAATAGAATATTCTTTTTCTTCAGCAATTTGCAACATAGTTTTTAAAGTTTTTGGTTTCCAAATGTCCAGCATTATGAATTCCATCAGTTCTGATTCACTTGTTTCGGCTTTTCTTTTTGCAATTTTTGATGATTTTACAAGAACTGAACGGTAAGCATGCTCAGATTTGTAAGTTTGATATTGCAATACTGCTGCGTCTTCTCTGCTTTCATTATTTGCTCCATATTTATACAATTCTGGTACATTTGCCTCTTTCTGCATTAAAAAGGCATCAATATTTTCTTTTACTTCATAAAGAGCTTTAAGACTATCTACGCACTTTGGAATAACAATTGGCTTCACCTCTTCCATATGAAAGATAAATGCGTTAGTCGTATCAACTTTATCGCATTGATTCGTACAGCATGATTTTAAAATATCCAAATAACAATGATTTACATAAAGTTCCTTTGGGACATTTATTTTTTTTATAGCACAACTTTCGAAAATATTATTTCCAATATTCTCAATATATTTAGGAAACGTAAAATGTTTAAGTCCTGAGCCCCTGAATACGCTATAGCGCATTGTGGATAAATTATCCGGGAGAGTAATTTCAGACAACATTTTGCATCCAAAAAACGCGTCCGATTTTATCTCTTTCAACTTACTGTCTGGCGAAAAAAATACTTGTTTCAGGTATTCGCACTGTCCAAAAGCGGAGTCTCCAATTATTTCAACAGAATTTGGAATCACTACTTCAGATATTTTACACAACATAAAAGCATTTTTTGAAATTGTTTTTACTCCATCTGGAATTATAATTTTTCCGGTTGTCCCATTTGGACAAAATATAAGCTTTTCACCATCTTGTGAATAGATAATACCATCAACAGATTTAAAATTTTTGTCATTTTTAATCGTAATATCTTTGAGATTATTTAAATCAAGCATTATAAACTCCAATGTACATCTGTAACCAAGAGGAAGTGAAGTTCCGTTATATACGAGATGCTTAACGTTATCATGGTTTATGGTGATATGTCCATTAGCAAACATTCTCATTTCCTCAACGCTTCCCAAAATTAAGGTTCCATTCTCTTTTTTATATTCCATAATCTTTTTCTTCCTTTCGTTATAATTTATAAATAATATGTTGGATTTTTGTAAATGTAAAATTATTTTACAGGCCGCCAGGTATTCATATAAATCTTAAGCCCGGAAACCCCATACCTTTAGGTGTGGTGAGGAAGGGCTCTTTTTTTATAAAAAAAATAAAAAAAATCTCTTATTTTTTACTCTCTCCTGAAAAATTCAGCATATTGAATATGACTAAACAAAGGTCAATCAAATCTACTGAAAGGAGGAGAGCTAATGGCAACAAAAGAGCAGAATATAACGATATCCATAAAGGTAAAATTGTATCCTGACCAGAAAACCATTGAGGAATTTAAGAAACTGACTACAGCATACAGTGAGGCGGCAACATGGCTTTCTGACCTTATGTTTAACGACTTTTCCAGTCCGGAAATGATAACTGACCGCAAGACACTGCATGATAAATATTATTACGACATACGACAAAAGAAAGATATGAAGTCTCAGCTTGCAGAAAGTCTCATCAAATCCGTATCAGCAAAATATAAGGCTATCGACACAACCTTTAAGAAGCAGTGTTACACTTATACTGATGCAGATGGAAATACGGCCAAATATAAAAAAGACCTGAACTGGCTGCAGCATCCGGTTGTGTACAAACGGCCACAGGCAGACCTTGTCAGAGGGCGCGACTGGAGCTTTGTAAATGACGATAATGGAGGGCTTCTCCTTTCTATCGCTACGCTTACAGGACGTACAAAAGTAAGATTTGTGGCAAAAGGATTTGAGGATATCATTAGCGATTCGGACATGCCAGGCTTAAACATTGAAAACCCAAAATGGAAGTTTGGAGAAGCCAAACTCCTCTCCTCCGGGGGAAAATGGTTTGTACATATTTCAGCAACGGCAAAGCTTCCGGTAACCAGCAACGAAGATATTTCTAATATTGTCGGCCTTGACCGTGGACTTGTTAATCTTGTTACTGCTGCTGACCAGAGCGGTTTTACCGCACGATACAGCGGCGATGACGCAAGAAAAATCAGGACAAGATACAATAAGACAAGAGCTTCACTCCAGAAAAAAGGTACACGAGGGGCAACACGTGTATTAAAGAGATTATCCGGCAGAGAGAACGGTTATATGAACGATGTAAATCATTGTCTCACCAAGGCACTCTGCGAAAACTATCCGGAAGATACACTGTTTGTGCTTGAAGACCTTGCCGGGGTATCTTTTGAAGAACGCAACTTCCACTCCAAGGAGCAGACAAATGAGCTGCGGTCATGGACATTTTATGACTTCGGAGAAAAATTAAAATACAAGGCAGCTTTGAGAGGTCAGCAGGTGATTGAAGTTGATGCATACAAAACATCACAAAGATGCCCTCACTGTGGAAGATATGATAAAGCTGCCAGACATCGTGATACGCATGAATACATATGCCCGGAATGCGGACATGTAGAAAATGACGACGAAGTCGGGGCTTTAAATTTAATGTTTCTTGGCACTGAGTATCTGAAAGGTGATAAGAAGCCATCTTTTACCAAGATGGAGCCAAAGAGCAAGAAGGGTAAGGCTGATGCCGCAAAGAAGAATGCTGAGAATACGATAGCAGAAAATGCTTTCGTGTTAATTCGATAAAACAATATATAATTTTACAACGGGGGCATGGTATGGTGTACCTTAAGGCTTAACAGCCTGACCGTAAGCTGTACCTGTCAAGTGTCCCGAAGCCGCGGCGACCCTGAAGGATTTCAAGGTACTGTTGTGGGAGCAGATATGGCATCTGGCCTGAATGCGGACGAACCACAATGTCAGCGGTAAACCCAGCCTTGAGAGCTGTGTTGGTTTGAGATATCCGCTCCGGTGGGTATTACAAGCCACATACCCTTGGGTGTGTGGTATTTTGACATACATAAACGACGAAGGCGATAAGTATATTTCGCGTTTCGGGTACTTGAGCAAGGCAAATATAAAGTTAAATTTGACATTGTCTGGTGGTTCAGATACCCGATAATGAATTATACAAAAATATCTGGAAAATTATTACAATGCGATGCAAGAAAAAGCGAAAAAAGTTTTGGAAAGCAAAAAGGCTGTGAATGGCTAGACTGGAAGGTTAAACTAAAATATAAGAAATTACTGAAATTACTGATAAATGACATCTCGGCTTTTGCCAAGGTGTCTTTTTTTTGCGCCAGGGGCTCTACTTTCTACTAATTCTGGCTAAAAAATTCTACTTTCTGCCAACTGAAGTTAAAAATTTCCACTTTTCCCCAGTTTAACTTGAAATATTTTAACCTAAGCTGGGGAAAAGTAGTAGTAAAATAATGAATTTTTGTCTTTCCTCCAATTCAAATTAAAACATTCCCCCAAGTAGAGTTAAATCGACATAAGGTTAAATACACGAACAAACACAAAAATAGTAGCTTTTTCATCTATACGACAAACGCTGATTTTTCCAATAGATGTCTGAAAACTATAATATAAATATCAAAATATACTGTTTTCTACATATATTACTTATATATCATATTTATTTGGTTTAATTATATATATTTACAGGTTGGCTATCGATTGACATTAATTCCAAATATGTTGAGCCATGCTTGTAATATTTGTTCAGAAGAAACACATTGAAAATTTTGGATAAAGGTTTTGTACGCAAAGAAAACCCGTAAATTGTATGAAGCTTCAAACAAGTTTTGCCGTTAACGAAAGCAGAAAAATCTAGTCCAGACCTGCAACGACGATTCAGCTTGGCTTGTCCGCAACTATTCGCCAAATGCTAATTTTTCGAATAGCTGGCAAAAAAGCCGCCATTACGCAAAATATTCTAATTTTAATTTTGCATGCTGGCTTGAATTCCTACTTGTGTACTATACTCAGCCTTGCGATTTCATTTGCCAGCGGAAAATGCCGGTAATAAATATAGCTTTGCTTTTTGTATACAAGCCAAATCCTAATCTGAATTTCAGAAAATTCAATACACAAAAAAATCCGCAAAAAAATATCCACACCTCAAAATTCTCGCATACTATATATGTAACAAAGAAACAATGCTGCAGAAAGGAAGAAAAAATATGCTTAAAGACAAATTTGCATTTATCGACGAAGCGACAACAACAGCAATCAGAAACGAACAGGACGAGCTCCGGATGCACGGGGCGACAAGGACACTGCAGACGCTCTGCTCTTCTCTCCCATCCGGGATTAATGCTGAGAGAGAAAGATTCAGAAAGATGCCGATGCAGCGATAGCGATAAGGAGGAAAAAATATGTGCAAAAAGATGAGAAACCTGGACAAATTAAGACTGATGCCTGTAGAGGATTTGGTACCGTTGCTGGTACATAAGACCGGAAGCGGATTCTATTGCTCTCCCAGCGGCAAAGAATATTCTACATACAAAGATGCCGCTGACGATTGCGTTTGCTGGCTGAATGCTGATGTTTGTATGATTTGGCGGGCGTAAGTCCGCCTGGAAAAAAAATATAAAAAATTTTTGGAAAAATGATTCAGTTGGGGACTTTTTTAGCATATTATATATATCAAGCAGGAGAGACGTTCTCTCTCCTGCACATTGCAGGCTTTGGTATCGAAAAAGCAGTAACAGGGAAAGCTATGCGGAAGAACGAGGGCTCCGGTTCTCGTGATGCTGCGTAGTGGAACCTGTTCATATGAACCTCCACCGTCTGGGTATGGCATGCCCATATTTGGACTGGCCGATGCGGATATTTTCTGGAATGTCCTTTTCGCTCGTTCTGGGTTTGTTTGCAAGGGATAAGGTTCTGATATTGTTTGGATGCTCTTCGGAATGTTCGACAATTGATGGCCGAGAGGTTCACCTCAGAGGTTAGAGTAACCAATTACCGTAAGGTACACTTGTCAAAAGTTGTTGTTCTTGCTACAGTTTTGACAAGTATATGGACGCTTAGCTCAGCCAGGTCAGAGCAACCGGCTCATAACCGGTCGGTCCTGGGTTCGAACCCCAGAGCGTCCACTACTTTTTTTTTGGAAAACAAACACATTCGCAAAGATTGCTGGTAGAAACTGAATTTATTTTTTCAGCTCAACCGGCTCAACGCCGAAGGCGTGAGAAGCCAGTGATGCGGCTTTGCCGCAGAACTGGCAAGTAACCGGTCGGTCCTGGGTTCGAATCCCAGAGCGTCCACTATTTTTTACTGTTTCAATCTGTTCAATATTTTGCACAACAACGCCATATAATTTTTGTATACCTCTTCTCTCCTATTCTGTATGTTGCTCTGTGTGTTGCGGTTGTTTTATTATATATAAAAAACAACAATAGTTTCTTAATTACTTACTCCCACGGAAATCCCCGTAAATTCAAGGTTTTCGACATTATATAACGGACAAATTGGTTGAAACAACAGGATGTGCAGGATTTATTTAACGGACAAATTGGAGTAAGCTTGTGGATAAAAACGATTAGAAATTTTCGCTTATAGTGTGGATAACTCCATATAAAGAACTGGACATGCATGATGTTTATAACGGACAAATGAGGTTATCCACAAAAAAGGCATAAAAAAGGCGTTATTCTACGGACAAATTTGATTAAAAACAGGTCTAAAAATGCATTTAACGGACAAATTGGAGTGAAATAACGAAAAATGCAGCTGCCCTCCTATTTAGCGGACAAATTTGATGCTTTTGATGATTTGGCAGAATCAAAAAACTCCATTTTGTCCGTTATAAGCCTTGAAAACAGTGGATTTGCCGTGGGTTTTATTTAACGGACAAATTTGATTATCTGCGAATATGAATGGATTTGACGGATTTTGGACAGCTTATTTAGCGGACAAATTTGATTAATATGGTATTTAACGGACAAATCCGATGCTTTTTAACGCTAAATATATGTATATAACGGACAAAATTGATGCTTTTAAGCATTTAACGGACAAATCTGATGCTTTACGAACATCTAATTTGTCCGTTAAATAAATAATGGCTGATACAAAATAATCAAATTTGTCCGTTAAATAAAAGCTGCCGTAAAAATAATCAAATTTGTCCGCTAAATAGAAATGACAAAAATCATTTGACGGACAAATTGGAGTTACGGAATAATCAAATTTGTCCGTAATAAGAAAAAGAACATGCGTTTTCTCTTATATAAAAATGCTTGCTTTTTAAAGGGTTGTCTGTTATTCTATACATGTTATTTAACGGACAAATTGGAGTGAATTTTTGCATTTAGCGGACAAATTGGAGTTTGCGGTTGACCGACGGACAACTAATTATTCAGAGTCAGACAGCTTGCAGCAATCCTCTCCTAACGGCATGTTTGGCCACGATTTCTACGTCCGTCGATGACGTATTTGACGTACTTAAATATATCTTACGCTATCTTTTAACGGACAAATTGGAGTGCCAATTTTTATTTAACGGACAAAATGGAGTGAAAAAATGAGCAGTATAAAGACTGATGATAATATAGAAGTTATAACAAATGAAGAAGTCGTGTCTTACGAATCTTTGGATGATTCATTTAAAAAGGCAAATTTACTTATAGAAAGTAAATATAAGGCTTCTCTTATAGAATTAAAGATACTTGATATCGTTCTTGCCAGGATTCAGCATAAAAAATATGTAACCACAGATGAAAAAGATGGAAGCACAATCTGTTCTATCAAAGCAAATGAGTTAAGAAATCTGCTTGGAAATAAAAGTGGAAGTTTCTATACGCAGCTAAAACCTGTGGCTGTTTCAATGGCTGCTACTACTATTGGCTTTGAGGATAATGAAAATGAAAGGTTTGTCTTCCTGCCTTTGTTTACCCTTGTAAAGTATGAAAATTCTGTTTTTACTGTCAAGATTAATAATGATTTGCAGCCATACATAAACCCGTCAACAAAATTTACAATTTTAGACTTGCCATTAGTGCTAAAATTTAAAAACAAATACACATTAAAGCTCCATGAATTATTATATTCATGCTGCTATACAAAGAAAAAAGTTGGAAATGCGAAATTGATGCCTCAAAAATCAGATGGAAAACATTTTAAAGTTGAAGTCGGTATCAATGAATTAAAGTTTACGCTTGGAGTTGTAGACTCTTCTACCCGACAGGTTCAAAAGATTTTAAAAGGTCAGCCTCATCCTGATTACGATAAGGCGATGAAATATTCCACTGAAAAAAGTTATGACAGTTGGACAGATTTTAAACGACGTATCATAAATGTAGCCGTTACGGAAATCAACAATACTCCCGAGTGCGGAATGACTGTTTCGTATGAACCTGTTAAAAGCGGAAAAGGCGGCAAGGTATATGGTATCACATTTTATGTTGAATTAAACAGTGGAAAAGATAAGAAAAAATTAGAAACAAAAAAAGAGCAAGAATCTGCTCTTAGTGAAGATGAAAAATTTGAAATGTATGTTCAGGTAAAAGAACTAATAAAAGAATCCGTAAGTATAAAAGATATCAAGTCAATCTGCGAAACGGCTGAATATGATTTCGAAAAAATACAAACAGCATATCATATTGCAGAACTGGCTGGACATATTGAAAATCTGGTAGGATTTATGATTAAGGCTATTAAAGAAGGATACGCCACACCTGTCAAAAAAGAAAAGAAGAACCAGTTTAATAATTTTGAACAGCGCCAGTATGATTTTGATGAGTATGAAAAAGTACTATTGAATCGCAGCTGATGCGGTTTTCTAACCGTTAGAAAAAAGGAATGCCTATCGCATTCCTTTTTTTGCTTCTCTCCTACTCTGACAATTCATCAATCTTTTTGTCTATATTCTCGCGCAGCTTTTTCAGATTTTCCACCGCTATATGCTTTTCGTTCTCTTTAAATACGGCATTGCCATTTACCAGGTCGTCAAAATCTTTTAAGCATTTTGTAATGATTTTTGAACCATCACGACGTTTTGCTATCTTCTTTGGCTGTTTTGGCTCGTCATAGAATTCGCGCCGCAGGATTTCAATCTTGTTTATAACCCATTGTCTTGAAATATTGTCAATTCCAGATTCTGAAATTTCAGAATTGATTGAAAAAGCCAGCATCTCCTGCTTGTCCTCAGGAAGTGTAACTGCCTGTATCAATGCTGAGAATGCAATGCCGGAGTCAGCCAGAACCTGCAATTTCGGCACTAACTTCAATAAAGCTTTGTATTTATCAATACTTTTTGTGGATAATTCCATCTCAGTTGAAACAATATCTGTAAGTGTTGCATTGTCTGCCTTCAGTCCGGCCTTGATACGTTCTTCTTTATGAGCTGACATCAGAGCTTCAATTATTTTTGCTTTTTTTGTCGGTGAAAGGTCTGGCCTTCCATGTAGGTTCATCTTGATTAATCTGATTACACGTTCCGAGTCTGTTTTTGGCGGTTCGGTTATGATTGTCGGGATTTCAGTGATGCCAGCACATTTTGCTGCAGTGTATCTGCGGTGTCCGGATTCTATCTGGTATTTTCTCTGACCGTCTACCATTACCGGATATGCCATGATTACACCTTTGAACCCGTCCGTTGACATATCAAGTGCCATATCCTGAATAGATTCATCTGTTATTTCACCGTAATATTTCTCGTTATCTCTATCGTAGATAAGTTCGTTTGCCGGAATTTTTACAATGAAATCCTTATTCTCTTCAATAAATTCTTCACTTAAATCACGGAACTTCCTTTTTGGGCTGATGGCATATTCATCAGTTGGAACATTAAGTTTCCCCATTCTTATCTTCTCCTCTCTGCAATCCTGGATATGATTTCTTCTGACAGGTTTTTATATTCTTTTGCCGCCTTGCTCTTGCCCGCATACTCAAAGATGCTTTGATGTGAAAGGATATGCTCTTCAAGCAATACGCTCTGGTGGATTTTTGTATCAAAAAGTGATACCTCTAATTGCTTGGCGATATTCTCTGTCTGCTGAAGCATGGTCTTGGCAATATTAGTCCTTTCATTATATTTATTCATAATGATTCCAAGATATTCTAATGAAGGATTTGAAGTTGACTGGATTTCTTCAACACTGTCATTTAATCCAATGATGGCTTTTGGTGATGCTGCATCAGGATTTACGATTGGCATTACGTAATCGCATACGGACAGGCATAAAACGTGGGACCAGTTTGGGCTTGGCGGTACGTCTATTAATATGTAATCATATATTTTACGCATTTGTTTAATAAAATCCTTGAAGGTTTTAATTTTATGTATAGACATAAGTCCTGTTACTTCAGTGTTAGCTGGAACTATATCAAGATTGTCTTTAACCGGAACTATTACGTCGTTCGGGGATGCTCCTCTGAATATGTGCATAATTGTCTTAACATCTGAACGCATTGGGTCTTGGCTGTCTCCAACTTTGTTTCCAAATAAAAAATATGAAATATCTGCGGCCTGCCCGTCAAGGTCAATGATGAGAACGTTTTTCTTCTTGCTTAAATAATCGGCGATGTTAAATATCGCGCAGCTTTTGCCACAGCCGCCTTTTTCCTGCAAAATTGTTAATGTAATTCCATTTCTTTCTTCCTGCAATTTTTTTTACACTCCATTCTGAAACAAAAACTATATTTGCTTTTTATATAATAGATTATAAGGTTAAAGACGCGTAAAATCAACAAAAATGACATAAAAAATATAAAAATATGCAGATTTTTTTGGAATGGCGGCAGGTTCTCCTATTGCATGGATATAAATTTGTGGGTTCTTTGTATGATTGTTCTGGCTTGGTAATATGATGCCAGAATTTTTTTTCTAACGGTTAGAAAAAAAGCCGTCCTGTTTCCGATAAAATTCAGCATACTGTAATAAATAAAAAAAATAAGGAGAAAAATCAATGGCAAAATTACTGAATGACGAGCGTGAAACCCATATCAATATGGTTCACGGCTCAAACAAAATGAAGATTTATACAACTGAATATAATATCATGAAAAAATTGGACAGGTATGTTGAGAATAACGAAAACTGGAAGATTGTTGAAGTTGGAATGGTACACGGCGAAGTCGTGTCAAAAACATATGAAGCACCAAAAGACCTGCTCCTCATCAGGGAAAAGAAACGAGTACTGACTGAACAGCAGCGGGCAGACGCAGCAGCAAGACTTAAAGCATATCATGCTGCAAAGCATGCAGATGATGACGAAATGGATGTGATTGATTTCGTGGCAGATGACAGTGACCCGGATGAAGATAGCGAAGAAGAGACAAAAGAAGATGAAAATGAAGCTGTCTCATCTTCTGCCGATACTTCTGCGAATACTGCAAATGCCGGTGCGGCAAATAATGAAGCTCCAAGACTTGAACCAGAAAAGTTACAGCCTGAGTATGTAACAGTCAAAAGTGTTATTGATGAGATGGACAAAAACAGGTGATTTTTCTAACGGTTAGAATTGTATGTATCGGATTTTCTAACCGTTAGAAATCGACAAAATTCTCTGACTTTCAAGCCTGCCGTGAAAATCCGCAAAAAATTTCCCATTTTATGCGATTTCATGCATATTAGAAGTAAGCAAGGAAAAAGTCTTTGCAAAAACCGAAATCGGCCGGGTAAAACCGCCCGTAAAATAACAAACAAATGGAGGGAAATGATTATGCCAGCTTATAATAGAGAAGCAATTTGTCAGTTTTGTAACACTAAAATCATTCCACCTAAGAGGGGCTTCCGTTCTTCTGCTAATGGAAATTATATCTGTGAAGATTGCGTAAAGCTGCTTGGACAGGCTTTAGATGTCAGGGGCAAATCAGACGGAAAGGCAAAAGCAAAAAAACGCAATAAAAAAATGACACCAAGAGAAATCAAGAAAGAACTTGATAAATACATTATTGACCAGGACAGCGCGAAGATTTCAATCGCTATTGCTGTTTATAACCATTATAAAAGAATGGACATCAAGTCAGACGTCAAGCTGTCAAAGAGTAACGTCCTGCTGATTGGCCCAACCGGAAGCGGAAAGACCCTGCTGGCTCAGACCGTTGCGAAGATGCTTGATGTACCTTTCGCAATCGCTGACTGCACTTCCCTTACAGAGGCAGGGTATGTTGGTGATGATGTTGAAACCATCTTAACAAAGCTCCTACGTTCTGCTGACGGAAATGTTGAAAAGGCAGAGCGTGGAATCATCTTCCTGGATGAGATTGATAAGATTGCAAAATCCGGCGGAAGCTCCGGGGCTGCAAAAGACCCGGCAGGTGAAGGTGTCCAGCAGGCACTTTTAAAACTGGTTGAAGGTACTATTGCTAACGTTCCGGTTAACGGTGGGAGACGTAATCCAAATGAGAAATATGTTCAGGTCAATACAGAAAATATTTTATTTATCTGCGGCGGAGCTTTTCCAGGACTTGAAGAAATAATCAATAAAAGAACCGCAAAAGATACATCTATCGGTTTTGGTGCTAATGTAGACAAAGGAAAAGAAAAATCTATCAGTGAAGCATTAAGCCAGGTGGAAACAGACGACCTTGTGAAGTACGGATTAATCCCGGAGATTATCGGACGTCTGCCAGTCATCGTATCATTAAATGAGTTAGATGAGGAAGCAATGGTTAAGATTCTAACAGAGCCTAAAGACTGTATTGTTAATCAGTACAAGGAATTCTTTAAGTATGACGGAATCGAACTGGAGTTTACTCCTGACGCGTTAAAAGATATCGCAAAAGAAACTATTAAAAGAAAAACCGGAGCCAGAGGCCTGAGGGGTATATTAGAGGGAATTTTGAAAGATTCCATGTTTAATCTTCCTGACGAAGATGATGTTGAGAAATGCATTGTTGAGAAAGGGGGTAAAGTTAATGTTGTAAGAAAGCAGGCTGAAAAATCAGCAGGCTAAAAAAAATAACAGGTTTTTCTAACCGTTAGAAAAACCTGTATTGTGCTATACACGAGGAGATGATTTTGTCAATAACCCGCGCCCGAGATAAATCTCGGATGGGGCTTGTAAAAACATGCATATTTTTATTCTGTATTTTTTATTAGTCCTGTCCATATTTATTAGAGGCGTTGGCTGCAAGGCCTTATTGATTAGCCTCAGTATTAAACGAAGCCTTCCGGGCTAGTTTAATACTACGTTACCGGTAAAATAGGCACCGTGGGATGCTCCTCAAGTCTCACGCTCTGCGGCATGCTGTTAAACATCTCTTAGGGTAGGAGAAGTGCAGTATGCGATAAACTATCGGATAACATTGGCGATGAGGACAACCGATTCTGACTAGGCGCCGGCTTGCCGGAGCCGAAAGGATAGAGAATCTGTATGGGCTGCTTTTAAATATCTTCTGATGTTTAGAAGCAGCTGGTACAGAAGGCGTAAGCCATCCCGGCTTGCCGGGAAAATATAAATACAAAGGAGGGCAGCTTATGTCAGTTGCAGTCATTAATAAGACAGGCGAAAGATTGATGCCAACAAGTGAACACAGAGCACGCAAGCTGCTCAAATCAGGTAAAGCAATTAAACATAATTATCATCCGTTTACCATACAGCTTACCGAAAGGGAATCTGGAGATGTTCAGCCCATAGAGCTTTGTATGGATACCGGATATATACATGTTGGAACATCTGTAAAATCAGAGAAGCACGAATATCTGGCTGAACAGATTGATACATTAACAGACGAAAAAGCCAGGCATGATGCATGCAGGATGTACCGCAGACAGAGACGAAGCAGAAAGAGATACCGCCATCCACGGTTTAATAACCGGAAACGTAATGACAGGTGGATTGCTCCATCTCTGGAGCATAAGAAAAGTATCCACATCCAGGCAATTTTACGTATCTGTAAAGTAATGCCAGTTACTGATATTACCTTAGAGATGGGCAACTTTGATACTCAGGTTTTGAAGGCCAGAGAAGAAGGTAAACCATTACCACATGGTGCAGATTATCAGCACGGCGAACGTTACGGCATCGCAACACTTCGCGAAGCAGTTTTTACCCGTGATGACTATAAATGCCAGTGCTGCGGCATGACAATAAAAGATGGGGCGATACTCCATGTTCATCATATTAAATACAGGAGCCAGGGCGGAACAAACCGTATGTCAAATCTCATCACTGTATGTGATAAATGCCACACACCGGCAAATCACAAGCAAGGCGGTAAGTTGTATAACTGGAAACCAAAGATTGCATCATTTAAGGGTGCAACATACATGACTACTATTCGATGGAAACTATATAACGAAGTAAAAGCGTTGTTTCCAGATATTGATATTCATATTACATATGGCGCTGAAACGAAAGAACGGCGCAGGGCATTAGATATTGACAAATCACACGTTAATGATGCTTTTGTAATGGGGCAGTTTCATCCAAAGCACCGTTCAAAACCTATATGCTATAAGAAAAAGCGCAGGAACAACCGGTGTCTGGAGAAATTCTACGATGCAAAATATATCGACAGCCGTGACGGTAAAAAGCGAAGCGGTCAAGAGTTGTTTAATGGCAGAATCAGCAGGAATCATAAGAAAGACTCAGAGAATTTACATCAGTATCGGTTACAAAAAGTAACTCCCGGAAGAAGAGCAATCAGGAGGCAACATTACCCCATTCAGCCTCATGACATTATCGTTTATAACGGTAATAAAATTGAAGTTTCAGGATGCCAGCACAAAGGTACAAGAGTCGTTTTTTCCAAAACTAAAAAGTCAGTACAGATATCAAAAATTAAACTATTTAAATACGCTGGCGGTTATTCCAAATCAGTGTTTAATTAATAGAAAAGGAGGAAGCAGGAGGAATGTAAAACCGCGCATTCCTCCCCCACCCGACTGCGAAACAAGGAATATTGTTTCTACGTCGGATGGGGTACCCTGCGCGAAAAAAGATGGATTTAGAGCAATTTAGAAAAGCGTATATGCAAATGGAAGGTATTGCAAATACACCAGTTAATTTATTTAAGAGGAGCGGACGGTTTGTTGAAAGTATTACCAATGTCCCGGGTGCCATAAAAAGAGATGCAGACGAATCAAGGATGAATGCCAAGATGAGAAATGACATTCTTAATGATATCAGACAGAACGGTGATAAAAATTTTGATGCAGAAACCTTAGCCGACTTAATACACAGTGGAAAAAATCCTGGACATACAGGGCAAGCCATTGAACAAGTAGGAGGTGCCGCGGCAAGTCTGGCGAGAAGTGTAAACGAACTTGGCCAGACCAGAGTCCCGATTGCTGGAAAGCACAGCGAAATGTACGATGGGCCTGACCTTGAAAAGGGAATCAGTTTTGCAATTACGGCCGAAAGGATAGCAAGAAGGCCGTTGAGGCTTTCAGAAAAAGCGTTAACAAATGCAGTTAATATCGGAATGATGACAAGAGCCGCAACAAGAGCGTTTAAAGACCATGATATAGCAGAGAAAGCAAAAAATATTACAAGAACCCAGAATAAAGGTATTGAGACACCAGATATCGGAGGAAATGAAAGGTAACTTGCCTTTCTGGTGTAGTATCGAATATTGCTAAAAAATGTTTCACGTGAAACATTTTTGTCTAAAAATGGACAATGTTTTGTTTTTTATGGAATCCTGCATATTACCTGTACAGAAATACAGAAAAGAAAGGAGAAAAATATGCAGAAAATCTATACAGTCGAACAGCCGAAAATTCATTTGTCAGAGGTTATTGGATACGGCCCCAAAAATAAAATATATATCATTTCGAATGATATTTTCTTTGGTAATAAAGAAGAGCTGATAAGGTTTCTTGCCCGTGCACATAAACAGGTTGTAAATTGGAACGGCAAACCTATCCGTGGAGAGTTCAGAAATGAGTATATGGAGAACCAGGCGCTTAATGGTTTTTCAAGGAAAAGCCGTTATGAAAATGTGATAGATGAGTCTTTACATGTTACTGAGCTCAACATGGATTGGAAGGTAAACAAGTTTCTGTTCTGGCTTGACGTGCCGGGAAAACCAAATGTTGATGTCAGGATATTTAAAAAGGAAGTTGACGCTGCATCCCTGTATCTCCCAAAATATCAGTGGATTTGTGACATGACGAAAACATGTCAGGGCAGAGCCAAGCATAAGTGTTATCCATGGCGCAGAGATTCAAGATATATCCATAGAGCACGTGCTGCTTATGGTATGGAAGCTGAGGAAGAATATAAGGAATTTGTCAAAGCCAAGGATAAGGAATTCAAAAGCGTATGGCCTGATGAAGATTTCGGAGGATACCACTCCACCGGATGGAAAGATAACTCCGGTAACAGATATCGCCATCAGTGGGAGGCAAGAGAGAGCAGAAAGTTTGAAAAAATAAAGAGAAAAAAAAATATTGCAATGTTTAGTGGAAAGAAGCTTGCTGGATGGAACGCCAGAAAGACAACAGAAGAACTTGACGCTGAGCTGGAAGAACTGAGAAAAGAGTTTGGATGCTAAAAAATCTAACGGTTAGAAATTTTCTAACCGTTATTTTTTTTGCGAAAAAATATAAGATTACAAAATAATGCCAGTAGCTGCGGCCTGAGGGTATCGCCGAAAATCGGCTCCGTATCCGGCAAAGCTGGTGAGATAAAAAATATTGCAAAAAAATCCGCAAAAATCCGTCCCCTTTTTATTTTTTTAAGCATATTGTATCTGACAACAAAAACAGACGGTTTTCTAACCGTTAGAAAAAGCGGCTCGCAGCTTCGGGATACGAAGCATATCTCGCAGAAAAATTCTCTGCCGGCAGCCGTAAAGCGGCTGCTTTGCTGCTTAAGCATATTAGAAAAGGAGAAAAAGAATGAATAAAAATATTTTAAAAAAATACTATGAAATGCAGGGCAAGGTAATCCTCCCGGAACAGAAAGGCAATAACAATGTTGAACTGGCAGCATCCGTTGCGGCTAATTTTGCGTCAATCGGTTTCCCGATGACAACAGAGCAGACGAAACATCTGGCTAAAGCCGATAAGGATGATATCATTGCATTTTTTAAGACAAACTACGAAATGCTCTCTGACGTGCTTGGAGCTGGAAAGAAACTTACTCCGTTTTATCCTGACTTCCCTGAAGGCTGCATGAAACGAAGCTATGCAGAATATTTTCTTGACCAGATTATCTATGGCCTGTCAGGTCTTGAACTTGAACCGTCTGTTTATATGAAAGAGAAAAAGACTTATCCTTTTCTCGGTACACCCATGCATAGAATCCTGATTGAGGGCAGCAAGGAAGACCTTGATGAAACTTTCCGTATGGCGGTTAAATCTGCTATCGCATACTCAAAAGAGCAGCGTGAATTCATTATGGAATATGTAAAAGAAAATCCTGGCAGCATTGATGCGTTGATTGAGAATGTATCAACAAAGAACAGGGAGAATGCTGTCGCATGCGCAATGATGGTGGAAGAACTGTCAGGCAATGCAATCCATACTGCCGCATTTATGAAACAGCCTGCTGACCTTTTAAGATATGCTGCGTTCAAGTCTCTTAGCAAGGACGGCTATGCCCGTGACCCTTACGAAGCAATCCCTCTGCGTGATGACGCGAAGACAATGCCATCATTTAAACTTGGCCGAAAAGACCGTGCTTTTGTGATGGACTGTCTGGCAGCAATGGACAAGGGTAGTGGGGAAAGACTGTCTAATCTGATGCATGGTCATGACAAAGAATGGGAAAAGCTGTTTAACGTTCTTCATATCACAGATAAGGCCTGGGCAAAACCGAAATATGATAACGTTAAGCGTGCAATCATCATTATCCAGAGTGAAGAGAAGATTGACCGCCCGGCAAGACGTATTGAAGAGGCAATCAAAGCCGGTGATGTTGAAGCAGCCGTGAAAGAGGCTTCAAGAATGCCTGGTGATTTTATGCGCCGCTTTGATAAGCTGTACCGTATGGGAATTGAACAGGGGAAAGAAGACCTTGTTGTAAATGCTATGAAAGAAGTTGCGGCAAAGGCCGGTATTGCGACTGTGACCGGAACAATCGGAAATGTTGAGCAGCGTGACCATGACGACGAAAAACGTTACTTCAAAGGCAAGAACGGAAAGGTTGTTGAAACAACAGACAAGAACAGAAAAGCATTCACAAAAGAACAGATTAAAAATGTTGTTGATGCTGCAATGAACGGAATGTCTGAAAAGTTTGCCGGAAAAGACAGCATGGGTAAGGTCTATATGGCTGAAGGTGTAAATGACGTGAAAATCCCTGTTGATATCCGTGATAATTCCGGAGCGATTGGCAATATGACATCTGGCTCCAAGATGCCGATTGATGACAGCTGGGAAAAAATGCGTTTCTTTGTTGGCTGGACTAACCTCAACAACAAGACAGGATATCATGATGGAAGGGTTGATATTGACCTGACGGTTGCGTTCTGCGATAAGAACATGGATATTGTTGGGTTCTGCGGATGGAATGGAAGCAAAAACGGAAACGGTTTTGTATATTCCGGTGACGTACAGGACGGCGGCCCGGCAAAAGGAAAAGGTCGCGGTGAGTTTATTGATGTGGATATTGATAAGCTGAAGGATGACGGTGTTATGTATCTTATCCCACAGATTAACAGTTATACATGTCAGAAGTTTTCTGAGCAGCCTAATACCTGTTTTGGCGTTATGAAGAGGACATCTGACGATATGGGTGAGGTATTTGAGCCCGCAACTGTTGTAAACCGCTTTGTGCTTGACAGCGAATGCACACAGGCTTCTCCTTATGTGATTGATATTGTCAACCGTGAAATCCTCTGGATGAACGAGCAGGCAATGAACAATGTAGCATCAAGAGGACTGAATGGTGTTCTGAAACGTGTAGGCAGAACCTGCGATTCAAAAGGTATGTCCCTGTCCAGACTGATTGAGGCTAATGTTATGGCAAACGGCGAGTGGACGAAAAATCCGCAGAAGGCAGATATCATTTTTGTCAGAGATGCGGAGGAGATGTCTGATATCAAGTCTGAATTTGAATTAGATGGAAGCTATGACATGAAGTTTAAGCTTGGAAACAACATGGAGTATATTACCGGATATTTAATGCAGGAAGGGAAAAGAGAACCGGAGAAACTGACACCGGAAAGTATCAAGGTGTCGGTGGAAGTAACAGAAACGAAATAAGACTGAATATGCTGACCGGTCCTGCCCTAAACGGCCGGGGCTGGTCAAATAAAAAGGAGAGGGGGATAATGCGATTACAAAAGAATAAAGTTTTTCTAACGGTTATATTTTTTGTCTGTGGGATTGGAGCCGGGTGCTTTTGTGGCAACCCGGCTTATGTTACAGGAAATGATGAAAATTTGGTATACAACTTTAAGGATGCCAAAAAAGAAGGCACAGTCACCTTTACAAAAAAGTGGAAAGACAGAAAACTAAATGATAACAGGCCTGTTCCCGATATTGAAATCAGTACGGCAAAACCAAGAAAAGATGTGAGGGGATATACAGTAACATTCCACAGTAATGGCTTAAAATTTGCTGACGGTTCCACCGAAAATGAAATGATATTTAACAGTTCAAAGGATATCGTGAGCGGACAGTACAAGATGCCTAAAGGTTCGTATGTTTTATGGTACACAGAACCGGAATGTGTAAACCAGGTAAAAGTGTCGTCTAGCGGTATCCCATCTGTAAAAATTGATAAAGATATTGACTTGTATGCAAAGTCTGCTACTTTTGTTTTGAAACAAGGCCCGGATGTAAACAAGCTGATTCCTGATGATGTCACATCGGTTATCTTTACTGATGAAGAAATGCCTGATGGAGTATCAGGGATAAATATGGATGCTGACGGTGATGGCGGAGTTGTCGGGTGGATTGACAATCAGTGCTTGAAAATTTCCACTCAGGTTGACGGAATAAAGATTACATTCAATACTTCAGCACAAGATATGTTCAGTTTAAAGAAAAACTTGACAAATATACAATTCAATAATATTGATACAGCCAATACGACTTCAATGGCGTATATGTTTAGGGGATGTAAAAATCTGACAAATATAGATTTATCAATGTTTGTGACAAAACAAGTTGAAGCAATGTCTGGCATGTTTGCTGAATGTAATACATTTACATCTATTGATTTATCTTCGTTCGACACCTCAAATGTTAAATATATGAATTCTATGTTTCGAAATTGTATAAACGTTACCGAAATAAACGTATCGAGCTTTAACACAGCAAAAGTAATAAATATGGGAGATATGTTTAATTATTGCAGCAAGCTTGAATCTCTTGATTTATCCAGCTTTGATACTTCAAATGTAACGTCTATGGGATACATGCTTTTTCATTGCTCTGTTTTAAAAAATCTTGATATATCAAATTTTAAAACGCCAAAAGTAACATCGTTTGTCGGTATGTTTGCTGAAGATGGAAACCTGTTAAGTATTGATGTTTCTGGATTTGACACATCAAATACGACTAACTTCGGAATGATGTTTTATGGATGTAAAAGGCTGACATCATTGAATGTAAACAATTTTGTTACGTCAAAAGCTGCCGATATGGGTATTATGTTCGGCGGATGCAGTGGACTTACATCTATCGATGTTTCATCTTTTGATACGTCAAATGTAAAAAATATGAGCAGAATGTTTGAAGGATGCAGTTTTGAAGCTATAAATGTATCTAATTTTAACACGTCAAATGTGACAAACATGCAGCAGATGTTCTATGGATGCCAAAAATTAAAATCCCTTGATTTATCAAATTTTGACACTCATTGCGTAACAAATATTTGTAATATGTTCAATTTGTGCTATGTGCTTACGTCATTAGATATTTCAAGCTTCGATACCTCAAGTGTAACAAATATGAACTGGACTTTTTCAAATCTGAATAAATTAAAGACGCTTTCTCTTGGGGAGAAATTCGCATTTGTTGGCACTGCTTACGGTCTTACCGGAACATGGGCTAACTCAGCCGGCGATGAATTCAACAGTATGGCTATGCCAAACAATGTGGCTGATACATATACAAAAGTGTCTTGATATACAAACCGCAGGAATTTTGAAAAATTTTTGCGGTTTTCTTCATATTAGATATAAAGCAATAGTATCAACAAAAGGAGGAGATAAAAAATGAAATTAAAAAAAGTCGCTTCGCTTTTGATGGCTGGCGTTATGCTGTTATCGCAACCGGCATATGCGGCAAGCGAAGCGGATAAAATCAATGAGATTATAGAAACTGATATTGCTGGCGAGGAAGATGACACCGTCGAAGACGTAAACACATCGGACGAATCGGCAAATCAGGAAATGCCTGACAGCACTTCAAGTGTTTTAAGTTGGAATGGAGCGTTTTACCAGAATCAGGATGCTGAAATCAATGTTTCTTATGAAAGCGGAGATGACATTGATTCTCTTGTGGTGCTTCAGCTTAACAACACACCAAAAGAAGCAGAAACAGAAATCTGTAAAAAAATTGAATCGCAAATGATTAATGTAGGTGTGCGGGGAATTAAATGTTTCAGTTTAAATACTGAAAATAAAAACCAGGCATCTTATAAAATAAATATTGTTATGCAGGATGCGAGCAAGTTCAGAAATGCAGAATTGTATCATATTGCTGAAAACGGAAAGCCTGAAAAACTTACTTATACAATTGAAAACACTGATGACGGCAGGCAGAGGATTACGTTTGTATCGTCTGGAGGCCTTGGCGATTTTGCATTTGTGTCAATTTCAGATTTGTCTGATATAACCATGGAGGAACCTGGAGTGCCTGGTATTCCTGAAGCTGATGACAGCACTTCCGAAACAGATGGTGATTCTGGTGATATGTCAAACTTAACAATAAGTGATAGTACTGAAGATACTTCTGAAAATGAAGATATAACCGTTAACGATAATATAGATTCTGATGAGAGCGATTCTAATATGGTTGACAATTCAGGTGACGCTGACAGCTCTGGCGATTTAACTGTTAACGATAGTGATAAAATGGCCATTGGCGAGACCGAAATCCAAGATAGCGAAAACAGTGACAATACTGACAGACAAAATGAAGATGTCATTGATTCTGCATCTGCAGAAAAAAGCACTGATACAACAGATAATAACACTCCTGGAGATTCTGTTGAACCTGTATCTATAGATAATTTTAAGGTTTTGTTTGTGAGTGGAGCTGACAATATTGACGGCCAAACTGTATGGAATCCATCCGACCCGGCGGCTGGTCATTCATTTATCTACCGCGCGGAGTACACAATGTCAGGAAAGTTTTCTACTGATGTTGGTGCCTTTAAAATAGAAGTTCCGTTACATATACTAAAAGACAAAGACGGAAACTGGGCAGATACGTTTCAATGCCCGTACAGACTGAGTTCTGAACTGTCAGAAAATGATGTTCCGGATTTTGTATATGATATTGATGAAGAAAACAACAAGGTAACAATCTATAATTATAAATCATATCCAACCGGAACTTCCGGCTATATAGAATTTGCATACGAGACCACAAAAGAGACAACTGAATATACTGATATGTCAGTATCGGACAATGTCCCTGCGAAGGTATATGCAACAAATGAAAATTCTACTGTTACCGCTGATGCAACTGCAGACGGCGTTTGCATAGATACACATGCAACAATTGCATACACGCAGAAAAAGAAACCTACATTATATAGAAGCTGGAATAAAGCATGGGGAGAAACACCGGCAGATGCGGGGAATTATTATTATCTCGTATGGCCAATTAAAACATATGTAAATAAAAACACATCATGTTATTCATTTACATTAAATGATACATGCACAGATATGAAAAGCAGTGTGATTGGCTACAGGTTTTCAGGACAAAGTTCGTTTTCGGATATAAACAGTATTGATAACGTAAAAACGTATGGAGATAGATATGATTATGTTTTGACCAGATACAGTAAAGCAGATGCTGACGCAATCTCAAAAGATGCTGGAAGGTTTTATATACATAATGATATTGAAGCAATAGTAAGCCCGTCAGACCATGTTGATGCTGATACAAATGCTACTTCATCGTATGACTGGTTTTATGAATCTCCCGTATATATGTACGGAAAAGGAGATTTTTGGGCTGAAAAATATGGAATTTACGGAGAATACAATAAGGTTGAAAGCTCTGAAGATATATCAAATTATGTTCTTGGGGAATTTGAAGAAGGAGATATTGATACACTGCCAAATTTAAAATACCGTGTTATTGGAGACGGCAGACCGTCAGCTTATACGATTGAAGATGGAGGTACCGGAGAGGTTGAAGATGCGATAAATGACATGTTCTGGAAAAAGAAGGTTGATTATAATATTACGGATGATGGCATAGCAATTGAAGGTACAGCCTTGAATGATAATGACTATGATGTTTCAAAGGCAGAGCTGAAAACATTGATTAAAGAAGCCGTTTTTGATGAAACGACCTATGAATTCAAAACATCAAAAAAGACGTTGGGATTTAATGAGGATGACAATATCTCTGTTTCTGTAAGAACCGCTGAAGGCTGGAATCAGGCTGCTGTTTATGATTTAAACAGTAAAGCGTATAAAGATATAAATGAAAAATACGTAAAATCTGCTAGTGGCAGGACACTGACATTTAATGCAGGTGTAAAAGCTTTGAAGTATTTATGTTCTCATGCATATTATTACACTGAACTTAATGTTTATCCTGAAATTTCATTATTTAGAACGGAGCATGTGCAGGAAATTCTTAAAAATAAGCCTACAAAAATAGCAGTACAGAATAATGCAAAATTTCTTGTGTCGCAGGGCGACAAAGTCATACTTGACAGGGATACACAGGCTTCAGACTATGTGCAAAAAGTAGAACGCGAATCTGAAATCAAAAAAGATATCGTAAAAACTGAAAACCTTAAAAAAGAATCACGGTTTGAAGTCACCTGGAATATTAGTTTTCAGGAAAAATATGTAGACGATGATGGTATCCATTATATTTATCAGGACAGTGGAAAATTTTATGACCTGCTTCCACTTGGAAGTAATTTTGACCCATCATCTTTAACTGTTTCAGAATCCAGCGTAGTCTTAACTCGCGGTGAGTATGATTATTCATTAACAGAAAATTATAGGAATTCAGGAAGGACTTTATTGACGATTTCAATCGCTATGCCAACCAAAAATCAATACTCTGTCAAATATAATACCTCACATGATTACGATTCCGTTAATGATTATGGACGAAATCTTTTAAACTCAGTTGTGTATGAGTCTGGCAATAACAGAATTGGAAATGGCCGGCCTGATGATGGGGGTAATATATCTGATAAAAACATATTATCCGATATCAATCCTGATACGGATGAGAAAAAATTTGCATATGCAGAAGCAAGGTATGAAGTTAATTTCCCTGTTGCAGCGTCAACTGGATTAAAGAAGCAGGTAAAGAACTCTACGTCAAGCACTTACTCATATAATGAAGTAATGCACAAAAACGAAGATTACAGTTATAAAATAAGACTTACAAATGATTCCACGACCAAGGCGACAGATATCATATTCTTTGATTCACTTGAAAATTTCTATCAGGATGAAGACCAGACAGAACCCACAAAGGTATCTGACTGGAAAGGCAAATTCCAGGGGCTGAATCTTGCACAGTTTGTCTATAAGGGCGCGGCTCCTGTGATATATTATTCAAAAATTGAAAGCTTGAATCCTCAGAAACATAACGACTTGAAAGAAAAGACAAAAGATGGAGAGCCGGTATGGATTGAGGCTTCTAAATTTGAACGGCAGTTTGGCCTTGATAAAGTAAGAGCAATTGCTATTGACGCGACGAAATGTGAAGACGGTTCGGATTTTATTCTTGATGAAAATGAATCTATTTCATTTATAATTTATATGCAGGCGCCTGATGAAGATACGAGTGATAAGCAAGACCCGGTGGCATATAATAATATCTTTGTGAATAGGACTGCAATTAAGAAAATTGGCAATGAAATAGTAAGAATACCTCAATTTTATCATCAGGATTACACGCAGGCACATTATAGAATTTCCGGTGACATGGATTTCATTAAGGTTGATGCGACAGATGCCTCAAATGTCATCCAGGGTATCACATATAAGTTAACAGGAATATCTGATTATGGTACAGCATATGATGAAGAGCGTACGTCAAATAAATATGGAAAATTGTCGTTTAGAGAAATTGAAAAAGGCACTTATCAATTGAAAGAAACTTTATGCTCTAAAGACTGGCAGCTGAACAAAGAAACATACACCGTAAAGATAAACTCAAAAGGAGAAACAGCTATTGACGGTCTTAAGAACAAAGATGGGGTTTATATTCTTGAAGATGAACCGAGAAACCATGCAGACGTGATGTTTCAAAAGATTGATAATGTGACAGGAAGCCAGGTTGAAGGAGCAGTGTTTAAGCTATCAGGAGTGTCTGATTATGGCAATGAGTATACCTTATACGGCACTTCAAATAAAATTGGAAGAATTACATTTAAGAACATTGAGCTTGGAAAATATGACCTGGTTGAGGTACAGGCTCCGGATGGTTATATAAAAAATGGTCAAAAATACTCTGTAAAAATAGATGAAAACAATAGGGCATATATATATGACAGTGATGGAAATGAGATTAATGCAAATTCTAACCGGCTCTATCAGATAGAAAACGAACCGTATCACAGTGTAAGGTTTTTGAAAAGCAGCACTTATGGTGAAAACATTTATCTTGAAGGAGCAGAATTTAATCTGTCAGGTATTTCTGATTATGGAACAAGCGTAAATATGAATGCTGTATCCGGCCGTGCAGAAGACGGAGGTCTTGTGGTCTTTGATGGCCTTGAACCTGGAACATATACACTAAAAGAAACCAAAGCCCCGGCTGGACATTATATAGATGAAAAACTTTATGATGTCGTTGTAAATCAAGATGGGACATTTACAATAGATGGTCTGGAAAAGGTACAGTTTGGAAACAAGGAGTAGATGTAATGATGGGAAATAAAAAAGAACGGCGGGCGTCAGCCCGCCTGCTTAGCAACATCTGCCTGCTGGCATTTCTGATAATCTTTATGCTTCCCTGCATAGTAAAAGCTGACGATGCAGTTTATTCTACTGTCGGAGGGACATGGGTTAAGGTTAATGATTCAACCTGGACGATGGACAAAGACGGGGATGGAAAGACAGACGTGACGTTGTTGAAAGAAGGTGATGAATGGAAGTATATTTTTAATGTTGCTGATGATTCATCGCTGTATTATGGATGGGAGGTAAACCCGCCGGAAGGCTATGAAGTAGAAAACGGGTATGGAACAAAGCAGAATCCGGCAATCGGAGCTCAGTATGCTCGTACAGATAACATTGATATTGACGGAGTACAGAATGGTGATTACGAAGGCGGAATTGATACTACGAAAGTGTATACAGTGCCAGGGGCGTCAAAGATAATAGCGTCAGGGCATTATAACCTTGCTGATGGGGATTTTTTGGTTATATGGAATGGTAGTCATCCAGAATATACGGTTGTGGATGATTATGAGAAAGGAACTGTAAAAAAAGGGAAGGGCAGTCTTCTATTATCTTCTTTAGAAGATAATACGCTTACGGTAGGTTTTCATTCTGAAAAAGATGGTAAAAAAGGTTACGGCTATTATATAAAAATAATTGGTAATACAAATATAAACGGTCTTACCGCGACAAATGTCTCAACGGAAGAACCAGCTCTTGATGTAGGTAATTTATACATAAAAAAACAGGTACTTGAAGCTGATGGGAGCCCGTCTACGGATGATAAGATATTTAAATTCAATATAGAACTTTCATCTGATGACGATAAAATTTCAGTAATGCTTGCTAATAAAAAAGAGTATGGTGATGTGACGATTTATGGAGGGAAAGGCTCTTTCTATCTCTCAAATGGTGGCAGTGTTAATCTTGCAGGGATTCCGGCCGGTGTAAAATATCATATAACTGAAAATGCGGATGATGGTTATGAGTCGGTGCTGACAAACGGAGATGGAACTATTCAAAAAGACAGAATAGCAGTAGTAACGTGTACCAATACAAAAAAGGCTAAGCCTGAGTTGAAAAAACAGACCTTAACTATTAAAAAAATAATCAAAAACGGTGACAATAAAAACAATTTTACTTTCCATGTCTCTTTTAGTAATTTAGAAAAAAATGCGAAATATAAATACAAAAAAGGAGATGCTGAAACAGTGTTTGCATCTGATAAAGACGGTGTTGCCGATGTGACCTTCACACTGGCCGGTAATGAAAGCGTGGTATTTGAAGATGTTCCGGAAAATACAAAATATCAGGTTACTGAAGATGCAAATAAATATTATGCTTTTTATGAAATAACTGATGCTGTTAAGACTGTCCAGCAAAAGCAGGGGAACGACCAGACAAACCAGTCTCTGTCAACCGGTACAGAAACCGTTGACGCTGATGAAAACGTAGCTGTGACCTTTACAAATACAGGAAAAGAACCTGATGTGCCAGAAACAGAAAAGCTTAAAATAAGGATTAAAAAAATCTGGAATGATAATGAGGATGCAGGGAATACAAGACCGGGCAGCATTACTGTTTATCTGATGCAGGATGAAAATATTATAAAAAATATTGAACTGAATGCTGATAATGGATGGGAGGCAGAGGCTGACGGGCTTGAAGTGTTTAAAGAAGACGGAAAGACAGAATACAAATACTCTGTGAATGAAGAAAATGTTAGTGGATATAAATCGGAAGTTACTGAAAGCGAAGACAGTGACACGGCGGGAGATGGAAGTAAAATAAAAGTATTTACAGTCACAAATACAAAAACCGAGACTGGAAGTCTTAAGATTTCAAAAACAGTTAAAGGGAATGGCGCTGACAAAAACAAAGCATTTAAATTTAAGGTTGAGCTGAAAAATGGTGGCAACCCCGTTTCAGGTGTTTATCCACTTGATGGCACTGCTGGAAGTAAAACCGGAACAATCGTATTTGACGAAAATGGCATGGCTTCATTTGAGCTGTCTGACGGAGAGTCAATTGCAATAGCCGGGTTACCGGTCGGAGCCGATTACACAGTTACAGAAAATGCTTATAAAGATTACAAACCTTCTGACAATGGAAAGTATAATGGAAAAATTGAGGCAGGAAAGACCGGTGAGATTTCGGTTGTAAACACATATGATGAAAAGTATGACATATCTGTAAGCAAAACTGTGAAAGGAAATCAAGGCGATAAATCCAAAAACTTTGAATTTATGCTGAAGCTGACAGGAAGTGATGGGCTTGTAGTGCCCGGCAGCGTTGATGTTGAAAAGAATGTAAACTTTGAGACAATGAAAGTTGTTGACGGCGAAGTGAAGTTTACATTATCACACGGAGAAAAAATTATATTCAAGAAACTGCCGGCTGGTGTCAAATATGAAGTGACTGAAACAGTAACAGACGGATATAAGATGACATGTGATAACAATTCTGGAGTGTTGAGGACAAATGCCGATATTGGATTTGTGAATACGAAGAATGTTGGAATTCCGACTGCGGCGATGACGAACACTGGAATTATAACTGCAATTGCTGTCTGCTGTGGTGGTGTAGTCATTGTAGCTATTGTGAAAGCAGTAAAGAAAAAGAAAAAATAACATGGTATTTAAAAGGAAAAAGAATATTTTCAAAAATGTTCTTTTTTCTTTTTTATTTGTCATATTAGATATAACGGCAAAAAAATTGCCGGATAAACAGGCAAAAAGTTATTGCCTGTAAAAACTTCAAATTGCATCGGATACAAGGTTTGTTGGATATCTATTCGAAGCCTTGCTCCGGATAGAAAACTCCTCCATTCCTTGTTCTCAGATAAACAATGCTGACGGCATAATACCGCAAGCATCTGAGAAAGCGGGCTTTACCCGTTATCGTTCGAGTGACCTTATTCGCAGGAAGCGAAAATATAATAAAAATAGGAGGAGAAACGATGAACAATTTGAAAAAAAGTATCATGTCTGTAGCGATGGCTGCAATTACCGCAGCATCACCTATACTGTCTTCATATGCGGCGTATGCAAGTGATATCACAGTAAACGATGATGGAACGGTAACGCAGATGTCTACCTCAACTGAAGGCAGCACGAGCAAAGCAGACGAAACCAAATTTTTATTCATTAAACTTAAGACAGCCGGAGGTAAGGTTGTGCTTAATGAAGGTGAAGACCAGGAACAGCGAATCCGCCTGGATAAAAAAACGGATGGTGTGGAGTATATAGATGTATATGATAAAAATGATGTACTTATCTCATCAGAAAGTACAAAAGATAATGATTATACGTATGTATATGAAGCAAAAGCTGACGATGCCGTCAATGTGAAGGCAAAGGCAGACGAAGGATATAAGGTCAAGCTGTATGAACTGACTGACGATTCATCCGGAACCGAAATCGCTGAAAATGTGGGATTTGATGCAGGAAATAAAGTGGATAGCTTCAAATATCCGGTATTTATGGAGTACGACAAGACCGTAAAAATTGGATTTGAGAAGACAGAGTCCGCTGATGACATTGCAAAGGATTTAAGTGTCAACGATAAGGCCGGAAAAGATAAGGCTGACGAGCAGAGCAAAGCTGAAGCTGATGTTGAAAGCGAAGATAAGACTAGTAAGAAGGACGAGGCTGAATCTAAAGAAACAGAGGATGCAAAGGCAGATGGCAGTGATGAAAAGCATGATGACGCTAATGTTGATGAGGCGTCAAATGATGAAGACTTGACTGTCGACACTGCTGGTGATGCTGATACTTCTGATACTGTTGGCGATGAATCCAAAGAAGAAAGCGAAGCGGTTAATAGCTCAGAAAATTCTGATACGGAAACCGAAGCTGAAAACAAAAACGAAGACCTTACTATTGATAGTAAAGAAGAGATAAATGCTGACGATGCGGAAGCTGATGCAGAAAATACAGATGCAGATTCTGTTGAAGGTGATGCGGATATAACTAACGCAGATGCGGATGCTGAAGCGAAAGATGAAGAAGAAAATGTGGAAGAAAGTGTAGAAGATTCAGATGTTGAAGAACCTGGTGTGAACGCTGAGGAGACAACAAAGTCTGGAGAACATTTCGCTGAAATTTCTACTGAAATCGCTTCTCTTGATGCAGATTTATTTTCTTCTGCAAGACTTGTCATTATGACAGGAGATGCAGGCAATATCGTTGACGCCGAACATATTATCGCAAATTACGATAATATCTATTTGATGCAGTATTCAACAGTAGAGCAGGCAATGACAGCTTATCTGTATTACAATTACGCTGCTTCAACAGGAGTAATTGATGCAGTAGAGCCTGATGCTCCATTGGAAGCTGCAGATGAAGAAACAGTAGAGGGAACTGCTCCGATTGATGAAACAAATGTTCAGGTAACAGCGGATGTGAATCCAATTAGTTCTATTGAGGAAACAAAACCTGCAGAAACAAAAGAAGCAACAAATGTAATTGCTCTGATTGATACCGGTGTATCAGAAAGTGCAAATGTTATTGATAGGGTATCTTTGATTGGTGATGAGCTGGAAGGCAATGGACACGGCGACAGAATGCTGCAGGCAATTGTCGGACAGAATGCTGATGCAAGCGTATTATCTATCAGAACAATGGGGAATGATGGACGTGGTACTGTATCAAGTATTATTGCCGGTATGGAATATGCCATTAATCAAAATGTAAGCATCATTAACTTATCTATGTCTGCAAAACTCAATGCAGCTAATTCTGTATTATATGCTGAAATCCAGAAAGCTATCAAAAATGGAATTATTGTAATTGGAGCTGCTGGAAATAATGGAGATGATGCACAAAATTACATGCCTGGTTCCGTAGATGAAGCATATATTGTTGGAGCCTGTGATGAAGATGGTATTAGACTTGAAGGTTCTAACTATGGAAGAACTGTTGATTTTAATGTTATTGCTGATACAACATCTGAGGCGGCTGCAAAATTTACAGGTTATGCCTCAATAAACGGTATTAGTAACTTAAATATTGATGAAAATAATACGTTACACTTAGAAAAGCAAGAAATAGAAAATCCGGACAAACCAGATATTCCAGATAACTCCGATAAAGATAATAACAAGTCAAACAATGATGACGTCGCTTCGGATAATGATGATGAAGAATGGACTCTTGGAGATTCTGATTCATATAATGAAAATCCGGAAGATTATATGGAAGATGATATATGGGAAATTGATGGATATCCAGAATTTCAGTCTACGAATAGAAAAAATGAAAGCATATGGACAAGAGATAAGAAATATGATATTTCTGCTTATAATCCATATGATAGCAATGTAAAAGTTGAATGTGTAACTGATTTAAGTAGTATTACAGATGATACTTATGCAGATGGAAATAGTATTGATATTACATATAAATGTTCTTTGCTGGACACTCCTGAATATTTTTGGACTATTATAGTAACATTTAATTTTAAAAACGATAGAACGCTTGCGACCGTATGTTCTGATGATGCAAAGAGGTTGTTACCTAGCTATATTAATCAGAATAGAAACAAAGGCTATACAGGCGTAGTACCGGAAAGGGTAGGAGATGTTGTTGAAGGAAAAACATATACAGTACTTGCCGGATGGAAAGATTTTTCCTTAGAGAATATTTTGTTAGATTATAACCCACATACCTTTAAGGTTAATGGTATCGATGATAACGGTTTTGATATTAATGTACCTGGAACATATACGGTAACATATGAAGTCTCTCATTTTATGTATTTTGATTATAGCTGGTATGTAAACACTACTGTAAATGTAATTGACCCGGATTCACTTAATCCAGGACTGTATATTACATCAGATAACGCATCGTTAATGATGAATAAAGTAAGTGATAATACATATGGCGGTTATGGCGATTTGTGGGAGGTGTTACAGAATGACAATCAATATGTAATTTCATGTTATGATAACGATTATGAGGTTTCTGTCTTGTCAAATAATAGTATCATTAACCCAGATGATATATGTTCTATCACTGACTCTGAGGACGGAAGAAAAACATTAACAGTATCTGTTCCGGACAATCTTAACCAAGCTGTTGTGCTATACTTAACTAGACCGAATTACCATTCTGTAAAAATGTTAACTGGTGGAGGATGGAAAACTTCTGGTTTGCCAGAAAATAAATTAATGCAGTTTTCGGAAAAGGATTTTGAAAAGTACGAAGATGAGCTTTCCGGAGAATCTCAGACAGATGAATATATGGATGTTGCTGCTGGGTGGACGACTATAAAAAGTAAACAGTATCAAGTGCGAGTGCAGGCTGGACCTGGTAATGTTACTAATTATGGATGGCAATATAGCTTTCGCGGTTCTAACTGGGGTACGGTACAGGTAAATACGGTGGCAAGTCAAATTGTTGATTTCGCTGCTGCAAACGGAATTACTGTTAAAAAAGACAAATTGAAAAATTTTAATTTAAGTTGTACTACCGGACACAGTTATATGGCTATGAAGGCAACTGGCTGGTATACGTGTAATATGACTTGCTATCTCCAGAAGAGTGGAAATGATGCGAGAGTTATGTTATATGCTTATCTGCATCCAGCATCTGATAATCAAGGTAATTATCAAACATTTGAGGGCGCTGAGTATATAGAAGCACAAGATGGTGGAAAAATTAGGATTTATAAAATGTTTAGAAATTCCACTATTGCATTAGAAACTTCTCGTGTTGGTGAATTGCAGACTGTATTTGGTATTTATTCAAGTAAATCTTGTTCCAAAAGCGATTTAGTAACTACACTGCCATTAAATGTAAACGAAGATGGTGCTTATAAAGTCAGCGGTGAAGTAGAAGTTCCAGTTGGCAAATATTATGTAAAAGAAATTTATCGTATACCAGGATGCGCTGAGAATACGGATGTCTATGGTCCAGTTCCTGTAAAATCTGGACAGACTGTTAATTTAGCAAGATATTTCAAAGATAATGGAGGAGACTCCAAATGGGAAGATATGGAAAATGGATGGATTTATAACAGACCGTTTTACTATCAGGGAGAATTATTTGCAAAAATTGGTAAGAACAGTAAAGCTCCAGTAGCTGGTGCTGTATATCATATTAATTATAGTGCTTATGACAATGATGATACTCATAAATTTAAAACTGAAAAGTCATGGTATTTCAAGACTGACGAAAATGGTAAAGTTGTATATGATGATGAGCATTTTCTTAAAACATGGAAGAATCCAGATAATGGAAAGACATACACAAGTGATGATTTAATCAGACGTAGAGATAATGCGCCTGCATTACCCATTGGCTATTTGCATGTAAAAGAGGCTTATGCTCCTGAAGGATTTGAAAAGGATAATACAATTTATACTCAGAGAATCCAGGCGATTACTCTTACGGAATATCCAGCCAAAATCACAAAGCTTACAATCAAAGAAGATGAGACTGGAGCTGGATGGAAAGTAAGAGTAAAAGCCAAAAAGGTGGACGAAAGCGGAAAAGGTTTGGCTGGTGCAAAATTTAGAATTTTTACAGATGAAGCTTGTACGACACCAATTCAAGGCGGAGACGAAAATAGTATCTTGACATCTACGAGCACAGGGGAAACAAATGTATTAGTAATCAAAGATTTGCTTGAAACTCAAAAAACTGTTACTCTTTATTGTAAAGAGATTGCAGCGCCAAACGGTTACACAATAACAGATGAAAAGTTTTCGTTGACTTTTGAACAATCAAAATATGCTGAATTAAAAGCTGCAGGTGATGATTCCGGAGAATTAAAAACATTCGGCCCTGAAACAGGTATCATAAACAAAAAAGGTTGGACGGTCAGAGTGCATTTGAAAAAAATAGACAAAAGAGGAAGAAATCTTGCTGATGCTGTGTTCAAAGTTTATTCCGATGAAGCGTGTACGAAAGTCATTGGAGAAGATTTAACATCAGGAGAAGATGGTATGACAAATATAGTATCAATTGGAGTTCCAAATGACACATCTTCGATAACTTTATGGTGCAAAGAATATTCTGCACCGAAAGGATATATTCCATCTTCTGAAAAATTTACGTTGACTTTTGATAAAAAAGACTATGTCGCTAAAGATGGAGGCGAATTAAAGCAGTTTGGTCCAGAAGAAGGTATTGTAAATAATGAAGGCAAAATATCACCAACTCCAACGCCTGTAACAACTCCTCCAACTGGCGCAGGTTTAACTGTCATAAAAACATCTAAAACACCAGACGACATGATGGCTTTAGATAGCTATACGCTAGAAGGAGCTGTATTTAGGGTAACATCAAGCCGAGATGGTGATATGGGTACAATCACAACGGATGCATCAGGATATGCGGGACCGTTATCTCTTCCTGATAACAGTACCAAAACATGGGTTGACCCGGCTACGGATAAAGACGGAAATGTAACACGTCCAGGATATTGGCAGATAAACGAAGTAACTACTACATACTATATAACAGAGGAAACTCCTCCGAAAGGTCATGAGAATAATTATTCAAGACAATCCATTAGTGTGACAATGCCAAGGGATGCAGACCAAACTTTTCGGGTAACATTCACTGATACTCCAAAATATAATAAAGCAAGCGTTTTTGATATTGAAAAACTAGGAGTAAAAGGAGAGCCGATTAAAGGAGTAGTCTTTAAAGTAGAATACTTTGACGGAGATGATGATAATGCCAATTTAACAAGAACGTGGCATATCAGAACAGACGAAAGTGGACATGCTAAACTTGATAATCAACATCTTGATACAACTCAATCAAGTGACCCGTTCTATATGTATGAAGGAAATATCGTAATTCCAATTGGTGGATACCTAAAAATAACAGAAGAAGCTGCGCCAGCAGAATATGTTCTCGATGAAGAACCAGTTGGGGTAAATACAGTAGAAGGCGGAGAATATAAGTTCACTTATGCAAATAATAATGCATGGTACAATGAATTACAAAGATGCCGTGTAGACCTGCAAAAATATGAGGCTGACGGAACAACTCCAATTGCGGGAGTTGAGTTTGAAATCAAGTTCCTTGAAGCAGCTATTCAGCCAACTTCAAAGAAACATCCAAACTTTAAAAGATTGCTTAACGTAGGTGATACTCTGATACGTCATACTGATGGCGAAGGAAACGTATTTTTTGATAATCTTGACCAAGGAACATATCAAATTACGGAAATAAAAACAAAAGATGGAAATGCATTATTAAAAGAGCCAATTGTATTTACATTACCATTTAAAATGACAACAGATGAAGCAAACGAATACGGCAATGTTGATTTTAATTCAGCAAAAGAAGACGTGGGATATACAAATAAATGGTATTTCTACAGTTGTAAATATGATATTACAAATAACGCAGTATTTAGAATGCCGATGACTGGTGATGATGGTAAGTGGAAGTACGGTTTTATTGGATTTGGATTTATTATAGTAACTGGAACAATGTTGATAGTTTGTAATAAGAAAACAAAAAAAATAAAACGTAAACATAAGAAATAAAAAGAAATGCTTGCACAAAAACGTGCAAGCATTTCTTTTTTACATTTATTAAATTTAATTATTTGGAGCCCATTTAGCATAAAACGTTTGAGTTACTCTTCCCGCACAAGTAGATGTTAGATTTGTTTCGTTGTATTCACTAACCCAACAAACAAATGTATAACCACTTTTTTGTGGTATTGGAACATTTTTGAAATAAATTCTTTGACCACATGGAATAACATATGTATGTCCGCCGCTTCCTCCATTGGCATCAAAAAATATAGTTCCCTTTTCATCAGGATTTCCATCCGCAAAATTTTGAACCCAATAATATCTTCCATCATTGTCTTGATAAAAACCAACGCCAATATATAGATTTTCTTTATCTAACATGGTTAATTTATGACCCTGGCTATTCATCCATGCTTTTACAGCTAATTCTGGGCTTTTCTGGCCAGCTGCAATATTCTCACCGCTAATATGTCCGGCACCACACTCATTTAAAATAGTAGTAAAGCTTTCTCCGTTTGGCCTTTCATGAGAAAATTTTATAGATATTTCTTTTGCTCTCATCATTGCACCTCTTTGTAATGATGGATTATAAATTAAAGCACTACGTCCAGCTTTAGCTCTTTCAATATTAGTCAGTCTGATAACCTCACTAGCCATTGCTTCGGCGTTAACGGGTGCAGGTGTTGGAGTAATGTCATCTCCCACATCGTCTTTATCGTTATTGTTTCCTCCAGTGTTTCCAGCTGTTACAAAAACGCTTATCCCATTATTGTCGTACTTACCATATACATTAGATGCAGAATTATAACTTTTTACAGTATAAATATTAGTTGTATTCTTGAATGGATATTTTACTGTATATGATGTTACAGAAGAGTCAAGTGTAATAACTTTTGTCCAATTTGTTGTAAACTCACTTGTTTGAATTTTGTAAAATAATACATATTTATCGGCTCCACCGGCTTTATTCCAGGTAACATTAACTTTTCCGTTGTTTGCCTTTGCCGAAGTAAGCTTTACGGTTTGTGGAATCGTTCTTGTTGTCAAACCTGTCTTATTGTAGCTTCCAGACTTCTTTGTCTTCTTGTTATACGCCTTAACTGTATACTGATACTTCTGACCAACCACAATCGGATATTTCTTGGAAGAAGTGTGAGTGTAACTGGATTTCGTGTTATCCAGTGTCTTCACTTTAATCCATTTACTGCTTCCGGCTTTTTTGTAGTATACGATGTAATTCGTAGCTCCGGAAGTCTTTTTCCACTTGATATTAATTTTGTTATAATCAGTGGCTTTGATACTTGACAGCTTAACCGTTCCCGGCTTGGCTGCCGCTTGCGTTCGCATCTGTAAAGCCTGAGGAATACAGATGAGCGCTACAATCATGAACGCGAACAGCGCATATAAATATTTGCGTTTCTTATACATATATTTACCCTCCTTGAGTTTTTATTTCTTATGTATTTATTATACTATATTTTTATATAGCATTCAAATGTATAAGCTATAAATAATATGCTGAATTTTCACAGCAATAATTCGCAAAAAAAATTAAAAAAAATCTCTCAAAAAATAACACATTCCAGAAAAAATCCTGCATATTATATTTGTCGACAGAGATGCAAGCCTGCTTCGGCCGGGTGGGAACTGTATCTTGCATGCAAAAAAAATAATATACTGGGGAATATTCTGAGGAAAGATGCGAAGAACATCTGAATGGGGAGACCTGGCTGCCTGCAGCCGCCCAACAAAGGGGAGGATATTCTTCGGAAACATAACAGATTTGGCGGGCTTGGCGGCTCGCCGGCAATGTTTGGCTGGACGGTGCAAAAAGTGAGATGTAAGCTTGTGCACGCGATATAAACAGCCTAAAAAAAATAATGAAAAGAAAAGCAGCATGCCGGTTTAGTCCGGGAAGTCATGCTGCTTTTTTGTTGCGCCTGAAATTTGCATATTATCATAATGGTGCGTAAAACCGCAGCCAACCTAAATATGTATTGCTTAAATTTACATATTTAGTTGTCCGTCGGATGTAAGCGCCGATTTTATTTTCTTTAAAAAATCAGCAAAATTTTCATCTGTTTGATAAAATCTGGCATATTAAATATGTAGATAAAGATATGAAAGGAGGTATATGATATGCGTACATTTAAGATGATAATCGACCCTACAAAAAATAAGAAAGATGCTGCGTTCTGTCAGTACTTTAAGACAAATACCGCAGATTCCAAATGTATGTATAATACTGCCAATTTTTATATCCGTAATACAATGACTGGTTTAAAAAAATCTCCGGAGGAGCGTACGCACTTGGAAACTGAAGTGCTGCATTACGTCTTTACCGGTATTCAGAAAGCCAATGAAGTTATTGGCCAAAAGAATATGAAGAAGAAATTTGCAGAGCTGAAGCTTGCCGAAGTAGGCGGTATGAATTCTGCAGTCATAGCTTTTTCTATTGTAAGCCAGGAACCGTTCCAGTATCCAACTGAGGAAAAATGGTTCTTATCATACGGGACGCTTGATGCCATTTTTAAGTTTACAGACAATCCTGTATATAGACGCATGAATAGCCAGGTCAATCAGAATGCAATACGCAAGGCAGTTGCTGCATGGCAGGGATATTTTGAATCTTTCAAGGCATACAATAAGAATCCGGCAGGTTTTACCGGAAAGCCAAAAATTCCCGGATACAAGCAAGATGAAGAATATATTGCATGGTTTTCAAAGCAGGTAGCGAAGCTGAAAGAAGAAGATGGTAGATGTTACATCCAGTTCGTAAACAATCCTGACAGATTTGAAATCGGAAAAGCATCTTTGTATAGTGATTTGAAATATGTTAAAACTGAAGTAAAAGCCATGTATGGAAAATACTATATCCTCATCACATTTGATGACAAGATTGCTGAAGTAGAAGCTCCTGAAAATCCGAAGCGAATCCTTGGCCTTGACCCTGGAGTAAATAATTTTCTTGGTGTCGCAAACAATTTCGGTGGCGTTCCGTTTGTGATGAATGGCCGTGCGGTAAAGTCTGCGAACCAGAGATTTAACAAGAAACGAGCAAAACTTATATCTTCTGTTACAAAAGGAAGTGACAGTAAATCTTCTGTAAAATACAGTAAACAGCTGAATATTTTAAGTCAGAGGAGAGAGTCATTCCTGCGTGATTACTTCTATAAGTGTGCTTGGTATATCTGCAGGTATGCAAAAGCTGCAGATGTTGATGTGATAGTGATGGGACATAATGACGGCCAGAAACAGGAAATCGACATTAAGGATAACGTAAACCAGAATTTTGTATTCATTCCATATACAAAATTTATCACGATTTTAAAGACGGTCGCTTCAAAATGCGGGATTGCTGTAGTAATCAGGGAAGAAAGTTATACATCACAGGCAAGCCTTCTTGATATGGATGATATACCAACATATAAGAAAGGCGAGAATAAGAAGTATGCGTTTTCTGGAAAGAGGATTCATCGTGGCCTTTACAGGTCAAAGAACGGGACTCTTTTGAATGCTGATATCAACGGAGCCGCAAACATCCTCCGTAAGGAATACCCGAGCGCGTTTGACGGTATTAAAGATTTTACATATTTGTGTGTTACTACTATCTCTATCGGTTACAAAGATTTGTATAAAAACGCAAATGCCTGCGCTGGTAGACCAAAGCCATATAAATACCATAAATCAGGCAGATACACAGTTGTCAGACATATGGAACGCAGTCATAAAAAATGTGAATATTGCAAACTCTGGGGAAAAGGAAAGTTTGTCTGGAGACCAGATAAGAATAAACAAAATACACCTCAGGAAAAAGCTGCGTAGATATAAAATAGAAAAAGGTAATCCCCGTAACAGGGGATAGAGGGATAGTGTTAGTCCTGCGAGGCGAATTTGGCCTCGCGAAGAAGCCGCGGTCAACCTTTGGTTGCCCGTCGGTCAATCACATATGCAAAAAAAGAAAAAACAAAGGAGGGCGTCGAAAATGATGAACGAATATATTTCTGAGATGGTCGCGCAGGAAGATAAGAGTACAGCCGAACACTCCGGAAGAGTGGCGAAGATTGCAGACATCCTTGGAAGAGCTTTGTGCCTCAGCGAATCTGAGCTTCTGATATTGGACGAGGCAGCAAAGCTTCACGATGTCGGAAAAATCAAAGTGGACGTTAAGATTCTGCAAAAGCCGGCGAGATTGACGGATGAAGAGTTTGCTGAAATCAAAAAACATACTGTATATGGCTTCGCGATGATTAGCCCTAAAAATGACATGATTGCCGGTCTGATATTGTCACATCATGAAAGATGGGATGGCAATGGATACCCGAATGGTCTTTCCGGATGTAATATCCCGTATCTTTCAAGGGTAATTGCAGTTGCTGACTCCATTGACGCAATGATGTCGGACAGGTGTTATCGGAAGGCTCTGTCGTGGAGTCAATGTCTTGATGAGCTTGACAAAAACCGGAACAAAATGTACGACTCGAAAGTCGTGGATGCGGCATTTGTATGTCAGTCAATGATACTTAATGCTCTTTGTGCAGACTAGAAGCAGGCTCTTGCCTGCTTTTTCTTTTTCTGGTCAGATTTGTCATATTGTATGTATAAAAAAATAAGGAGGTAAAAAGCTATGTCCAGAGCAGATATTTTTAAAAGAAAAGAACGTGAAGTAACAGCTGATTCCATCGTTAAAGACAGTGTCAATGCCGCCGATGCACTTAATAACATATATGGCAAAGGCAGGTCAAATAAGACTGTAAGCGAAAACAGAACACAAAAAGAATTTGAAAAAACAGACGAAGCTTTACGTGATGTTGAAACCGCGAAACAACAAAAGGGCGGAGAAGAGCCTGAAGAGCAGGTAAGAGAAATACCACGATATGAAAACCGTGAAGTAAAACGCCGCACTTCTAATGACAGGGCAACTGAAAGAGAGACAGAAAGACGCAGAGACATTGAACGCCGTAGAGCTGAGGCTGCACGCCGGGCGTTAGAGCGTGACAGGATAAGCAAAGAAGAACGGCTGCGTGAAGAAAGGCTTGCAGACAGAAGAGAAGACGCAATAGTTCACGATATGACGGAGCAGGTCCTAGGTCAGACCTACAAAGTGCCGGGAACGAACATTAGTTATGATGATGCTGCTATCATGGCAAAAAATAATATCAGAGATTCCGCAGAACTTACCGGTATCTCACTTGAAGATGACGGATTCGCAAATTCTGTTGAAGAAGTACAGGCTATGATGAAAGGCTATGTGTTTAACGGTGTTCCTGACATTGAGGAGGTCTACACTATGACAAAAGATAAGGATACTGATGTTATCGCACAGGCATACGTAAATGTTGCGAAAGAGTGTAATAATAGCGATATGCAGCGCCTTACAAAAATTGATGAAAGATTTGACTTTGACCATCCGGCTTTTGAACGTGCTTTTGACAGTATCAGGTCAAGAGATGTTGAAGCAGACAGAGTGCTTGACTTTGTTGATATGCAGATGGGAAGAGAAAGAGAATGAAAGCAGCAGGCAGAACATATTGTCCTGCCTGTTTTTTTGTGTAAAAAACCATGACTGCCTTGATGGCGAAACAAAAATTTCTTATGCCCATCTGTTGTTTTTCGCCAATTATCAGATGGCAAAATCCTTGCCACACAAAAAACACAAAAATGTTATTTTTTGAAAATTATTTTTCATATTATACACAATGACAAGTTCAGAAGCGAATTTTCGCATGTCCAGCTGAACAGGTTAAAAAAAATAAACAAAAAAAATCGTAAAAAATACATAATATAAGGAGATAAAAATATGAAAAAAAATCTTTTACCAAAAATGGGGATGACAGCGCTTATGGCTGCTACCGCATTCGCAGGAGTAGGAACTCCAGTTCTTGCCGCAGCAGGAACAAATTATGGCGCTACAATTGAAGGAACAAAAACAACTACATTTGATAAATTCCTGGTAATGGACAAACAGGCAAATGTACCGAACGCAACATTTACATATGCAGTAACCGCAGGCAATGCAAAAGCTTACGATGTTGCCGGAAAGAAATTCCAGGTTCTCGCTGGTGTTGATTCAGACAAAATCACAATGGCTGGTGTCGGTGGAACAGCTGAAGCAGCTGCAGCAGCTAATACTATCGTGTTTAGACAGGGAGACAGCTCCGATGGAGCACATGAAGGAAAAGACCAGTATGTAAAAGACCTTGATACAACAAAACAGAAATATGCTATGAAAACTGCTACACTTGACTTCTCAGCGGTACAGTTCACAGAGCCGGGTGTTTACCGTTATATTATCACAGAGTCTGGTACTAATCAGGGTATTACAAACGACGCTGACCTTACACGAGTTCTTGATGTGTATGTAAACGATGCTTCCGCAGATGTTGATGGAGCATTTACAAAGAAACTGACAATCGCTGGATATGTACTGCATTCCAATGAAAACGACGAGCCAGACGTAGCAGTAGGTGAAAATTTCGGTTCTACTGGAGCATATACAGATAAGAAATCCCAGGGCTTTACAAACAGCTATGATACATCTGACCTGACACTGAGAAAACAGGTTACAGGTAACCAGGCTTCCCGCGATAAATATTTTGAGTTTACTCTTAATATCGCAGCTGCACAGCCGAACACAAAATACGACGTTGTTATTGATGACGCAGACGCTACATCCAAAGCAAATGCAGCTACAATTGATGCAAATGCTGGACAGACAAACGTTACATCTATTACAACAGACGGCGCTGGAAAAGCAACACAGAAATTCTATCTGCAGCATGGCCAGCAGATTACAGTCCAGGGCCTTGCAAAAGATACAACATACGCTGTAACAGAGAATACAGAAGATTACAAATCTACAGCAAACACAAAAGATGCACCGGTTGTTGATACAAAAGCAGATACAGAAGCAGCTCCGGTTGATGGAACAATCGTTTCTACTGACCTGACAACAGGTTTCTTAAATACACGTGATGGTGTTATCCCGACTGGTGTTATTATGGCGGTTGCTCCGTTCGCAGTCGTAACCATCCTTGGTGGTGCCGGTATTGTAACAATGGTAATGAAAAAGAATAAGAAGGAAGATAAATAATCTCTTCTAATTATTAAACATAAAACGCCGGCAAACACGCTGCCGGCTTGGCGGAATTCTAACGCTAGAAAGGACGGTGTCAGAAATTCGACAAAAAGAAACTGAAATTCCTGATATTCAGGAAACCCGGCGGAAGAAATCTCCCGCCGGCAAAAAAAGAAAAAAACGAGCAAAACAAAGCAGAAAAAAAGTTGTAAAACCAGTGACAGATAAGAAAAAAAAGAAACTTGGCCCGCTGGCGAAGCTTCTTATTAAAATAACTGTTCTGACGATAATCGTGGTTATTGTCCTGACATGGATTCTTGGTCTGCACCGGATGACAGGAAATAATATGTTTCCGTTTGTGAAAGACGGTGATTTGTGTATTGCCTATAAACTGGATGATTACACGACCGGAGACGTCGTGCTGTATCGTAATGATGAAGGCAAGATGAAACTTGGAAGGATTGTTGCAGTTGGCGGACAATCAGTTGACTTTCCGAAAGATGGCGGTTACACCGTTGACGGGTATCAACCTTCAGAGGAAATAACATATCAGACTTTCGGCGCTGACGGGGTTAAATATCCGATAGATGTCGGTGAGGACGAAGTTTTTATTATGAACGATTTTCGTTCTGATACAGATGACAGCCGCCAGTTTGGATGTGTCAAGAAATCAGATATTGACGGTAAACTTTTGTTCTTAATCAGGAGGAGAGGGTTTTGAAAGATTTTGGAAAAAAGATAATCAGGCTGATTGATGGCCTGATTGATAAATCAATCCTCCTGATATGTATTGTTTTGTTTCTGCTTGGCTCATATGGATTATATGACAGCTATATGGTATATCAACAGGCCACAGATAACAGCATTTTGAAATATAAGCCTGGATATGAAACCGATGATGAGACAGATAAAAAAATCACCGGAAATATGGTGGCATGGCTTACAATTGATGATACAAATGTAGATTACCCGGTTATGCAGGGTGAAGACAATAATGAGTATCTGAACAAAGACCCGTTTGGCGATTATGCTCTGTCTGGAAGCATCTTTCTTGACAGCAGAAATGACCCTGAATTCAAAGATTACTATTCTTTAATTTATGGACATCATATGGAACACGGCATGATGTTTGGAGCGATTGATGAGTATTTGAATGAAGATTACTTTAATTCACATAGAACCGGTTCCCTCGTCGTAGGTAAAAAGACATATAAGATTCGCATATTTGCCGTTTTAGAGTGTGAAGCAACGGAAGAATCGATTTTTGCACCGACAGAAAATGACAATACTTTAAATTATATTAAGCAGCATGCGCTGTTTCTGGACGATACCGCACTGCCAAAAGATAATGAAAAGCTGCTTGGCTTATCTACATGCAAATATCCTGATACCGTTGACAGGACTCTGATTTTTGGAGCGTTAGACGGCTGATATAAGGCGTAATGCCGTCAAATGATTGAATTTACGGCCTATAATGGCTAATTGAAATAGCGCCTTGTTTTTAACTGGGCGCATTTTTTTTGTATAGGAGGAGAAAAATAATGAAAAAAAGGATATTACCGTTGATTGCCTTATGCCTAATGACCACTCCTGTTTATGCGGCAGGGACGATTGACGCAATTATTCCGGTTTCCTGTACTGCTAAAAACAGTAATGAAGAGTTTAAGGTTTCGATAAAAGGAGACGACGGAAACCAGGCTTCTCCTGAAACTGTTTATATTAAAGATGGAGAGACTGAAAATATCTCTGTCTCTTTTAGTACTCCCGGTACATATAAATACATTGTAACGCAGGAGGCTGGAACCAAACGCCCTGAAACGTATGACAAAACAGTATATAATGCTGATGTGTATGTTACTGAAAATGACAGTGGGGTAATGAGTGCAGAAACGATAGTATATAAAAACGGAAGCGATGATAAACTTCCGGAATGTAATTTTACAAATACGGTAAATATAACACCGACACCTGCTGCCGGGTCAAACTCAGATATCGGCACTTCAGAGAAAAGCGGAAACTCTTCCACAACAAGCGGAATAAATACCGGTGTAATCACGCATGAAGCTTTTTATGCTATGGCCGGATTATTTGGAATCACCGTAATGCTTATAACTGCTAAAAGAAGGAGGAAAAATAAATGAAAAAAAGAAAAGTAATGGCAATATTGCTTTCCGGTGTAATGATGTTTTCCCAGCCTTTGATGGTACTAGCAACGGAAGAGGGCGTTGAAGATGTTACCCTGGTTGAAAATACTGACGGTGAAGATACTGTTGAAAGCGAGGAGAAAACAGTCGATGAATCCCTAACAATGCAGACGAAAGAACTTGACACGATGGCAGTTTTTGGAAAAGATTCTGTCGCCGATGTGTATGTGTCAGATGTGACTGAATTTCCTGTTGGATACAGTATTGAGGTTAATGCTGTTAATGGAAATGAAAAATGTCAGTCACTTGATGTAGTGAGAGGCAAAAATCTTGATGTCAAGCTCGGGTTTGAGATGAAGGCTTATGACGTGAATAAAAACCAGATAACACTTTCTGATGATAATGTTGTAAAAATATATATTAAAAACCTTGGCGATGTGTCATTTTTTGGTGAAGCCTCTTTGTACCACGAAAAACAGGATGGCTCCTGGGAAGTTCTGGATTATGAATTGCTGCATGACGATAATGGGGATTTTGTAAAGTTCTCTGGAAAAGACTTCGGAGTGTTTCTGTTTGGATGCGATAAAACCAATGAAGAGATTGATAAAGAAAGCAATAAAGCAAACAATGATGACTTATCCGTAAATGATGCTGCTGATAATATTGATGAAACACCTGGTACAGATGGTGCTAACACCACAACGGAAGAAGCAGATGACTTAACGGTAAATGACAATAAAAGCAACGAAAAAACAAAAACTTCTTTTGACTGGTCAGACATTATTAGAGACCAGGTCGTAAAGATTAATGTATCCGGAGAAAAAGAATTCCCGGAAGAAGATTTCTTACAGGTCTCTTCTGTTGACAACGCAAAACTTACTACTCTTGAAGCTGAAATAGGAAAGATTGAAGATGCATTTTCTCTAAGTATGAAGATATGCGGAAATGACGGGGTTGAAGACTCAATGGATGAAAGTTATGTGGTTGACATGAATGTGTCTAATATTGATGCGTTTAAAGATGCAAAACTTTACCATCAGGCTTTGAACGGAGAGTGGAGTGAGGTTGGATACAGTGTTAACGGTCAGGCAATTAAGTTTGAAACGACAGAGCTTGGAAATTGTGTTTTCGTGCTTGATATGACACATGATGAGAAGACGAATGATGATAAAGAAGCAGAGCCAACTGTAAGCCCTGAGGAAGAAGTAACACCGACAACACCTGCAGATGCTGAAATCAAAGATGAAAGTAAAGATGAAAGTAAAGATGATACTGCGGCTGATGCTTCCAACACCGAGTCTTCTGACAACAATGCCTCTGACAACGCTTCTGGCGATGACGTATCTGACAAAAATGATGTTTCTGATGATAAAGCTGATAATCCAGACAGCTCTGATGCTGATGAAGACAGCAGCCAGGCAGCAGATAATACAAGTAAAGAAAATAACAGTAAAAATACTGCTGATGCAGATAATGCTGGTAAAAATGGTGCTGCAAGTGCAGAGACGACTGAGTCCGCAGAACATGAGACTTCAACTCCGAAACCGGAAACAACACTGAAAAACACCGTTTTTACATATGAAGATGACAATGTCTCAATTACGGCTGAAGCAAGCCCTAATGCGGGAATACCTGAAACAGCAGTTTTAAATGCTGTGAAATTAAAGGAAGGAAGCGATGCATATAATGCAGCTATGGAAGAGGTGAAATCATCCGTCAATCTTAAAGACGGACAGCAGCTGTTGTTTATTCCGTATGACGTATATTTTACAAACGCTGACCAAAAGATTGAACCAGAAGAAGGAAAAGTAAGTGTAAAAATGGCTTTTAAAGAAGCCCTTTTTGGGACATCTCCGAGTAAGAATGAAATGTTCGCAGCTCATATTAAAAATGACGGCGTGGTAGAACATATTGAGAATACGGCGAATGATAAGGATACGGTCTCTTTTGATGTAAATTCATTCAGTGTAATGGGGCCGGCAATGATTGCCGAGACCTCTGAGCCTGATGACCAGACTACAACAGACAAAAATGTAACACCTATTATCATAGATGATTTCAACGCTACATTTGTAAGCGGGGCGTCACTCAGGGATGGAAAATATGTCTGGAATCCATCCGACCCTGTATCAGACCATATATTTATGTACAGGGTAGACTATACAATGTCAGGTACGTTCTCAACAGATAAAGGCGCTTTTAAACTAGAGCTCCCGCTTCATATTTTGAAAGACAGAGATGGAAATTGGGCTGATACCTTTGATTGTCCATATCAGTTAGAGTCAGAAGTAGCAGACGGTGAAAACCCTGATTTTGTGTACACCATAGATGAGGAAAACAATAAAGCGATTATTTATAATTATGCACCTTATCCGACTGGTGAGGCTGGTTATGTAGAGTTCTATTACTCAACTGATAAAACGACTTTGTATTATGCAGATATGGGAGGCTCTACAAAAGTACATGCAAAAATGTATGCGACCAATGATAATTCAACAGTTACGGCAGAAGCAGAAGCAAAAGAAGTGTATATAGATACTCATGCAACTATTTCTTACACTCAGAAAAAAATGCCGTATTTATACAAAATATGGAATTCCTCCTGGGGAGACAAACCGGCCGATGCTGATGATTATTTGTATCTTGTATGGACGGTTCGTTCTTATATTAACAAAAATACATCTCCATATACGTTTTCATTAGATGACACGTTTACAGACCTTGGGGGAAGTGTTGTTGGATATAAATTTGCAGGACAGACAACATTCACACAGACGAATCATGTTGAGAATGTTATGTATTATGGTGACAGGTATGATTATGTACTAACAAGACACAGTAAACAGCAGGCGCAGGCGGTCATAGAAGCAAGTGAAAACCGGGCGTATAAAGTCCATAATGATGTGATGGCTACTGTAAGCCCGATTGACCACGTTGACCCTGATACAACTGCAAAGTCTTCAAAAGACTGGTGGTATGAAGAACCAAGGTATACACCGCCGAATGGCCATTTCTGGAGTGAAAAATATGGACTTTATGGCGGATATCATATTGTAAGAAGCTCAGAAGATGTCACTGATTATACCCTGCAGGAATTCCGTGACGGTGATGAGAACGAGATTAATCATTTAAGATTTTATACTTATTGCATCGGTTATCCGTATCCGTGGACTCTTGGAGACGGCGCTGACGGAACAGTAAATGATGCTGTAAATGGTCTGTATGGACAGAAAAAGGTGAATTACTCTTTTTCTGATGATACCTTTTATGTTGAAGGAAAGAAGCTTGATGATGCCGACTATAACCTGGCAAGCGTAAAATGGGAACCTACGATAAGGACGGCGACATTTAACCAGGACAGTTATACATTTTTAGAAACACCAATAGAAAGCTTCAAAGATGAAGACAATATTGCTATTTTTGCAAGAATTGGTACAGAATGGAAACAGGTTGCCGAATATGATTTACAGACAAAAACATATAAAAATATTGATGAAGCTTATGTAAAAAGTGCGTCAGGCGATGAGATTTTCTTTAAAGATGGTGCAAAAGGAGTTTGTTTTACATGTACAAACGGATATTACAAAACCTTATTCGACGTATACCCAGATATAACATTAAACAGAACAAGCAATGCAGTCGCTCTTGCCGGAACGACATCCGATAAAATAAGGGTTTCAAATGACTCTCATTTTATTGTAACACAAAACGACAAGACTTTATATGAGAGAATCGCAAGCGGCACTGATTATGTTCAAAGGGTAATTCGCGAATCTGAGATTAAGAAAGACGTTATTCAAACAAAGAACATGAAAAGAAATAAATGTTTTGATGTGACATGGCGTATCAATGTGCAGGAGAAGTACACTGATAATAATGGCTTACATTATATCTTCCAGCAAAGTGGAAAATTCTACGACCTGCTGCCGGCTGGTGGTATTTTAAATACATCATCAATAACTGTAAGCGCATCAGGAACAAACCTTGAACTTGGTGAATACAGCTATGAGACAATAGATAATTACAGAAATTCCGGAAGGACAATGCTTGTAATTACAATTCCGGAACCGACGAAAGATAAATATTATCTGACATATCAGACATCGCATTCATATGACTCAATTAATGACTACGGAAAAAATCTTTTAAACTCTGTGGCATATGAGACAGGAAATGATAAAATTGGCGAAGGATTTCCTGATAATGGAGGAAATATAACAGATAAAGAATTTATGACTAATCTGGATGATAAGACAGATGCTACTAAGTTTTTATATGCGGAAGCCCGATACAGCATCAATATTGCAATGGCTGCAGCAACCGGACTGAAGAAGCAGATAAAAAGTTCTACTGATAAACAGTATTCATACGAAACAACTGTTCGTCTTAATGAAGATTACAGCTATCGCGTAAGACTGAGAAATGATGCTGTGACAAAATCAAAAGATATTGTATTTTTTGATTCCCTGGAAAACTTCTATCAAAAGAATTCAGAAACAGCACCGACGATAACGTCTGACTGGAAAGGAACACTGACTGGCATCAATGTAAACAATTTAGTATACAAAAATATTTCACCGGTGGTGTATCTGTCAAAAATTGACAGCATGAATATACATAAACATCATGACCTAAACGAGGTTGTGAATGGTGAAAATGTGTGGATTGAGTATGATGATTTCGCATCAAAATACGGTATTGACAAAGCAACAGCCATTGCCGTTGACGCAAGCACTATGATTGATGGAGGCGACTTTGTGATGTCAGAAAAGGAATCTATATCATTCGATATATATATGAAAGCGCCAGGCGAAGATGAAAGCGGTAAGACTGACCCGATTACATATAATAATATTTATGTATGCAGAACAGCTCTAAGAGATGACGGTGAGGATATTACCGAAGTCCCGCAATTTTATCATCAGGATTATACAAAAGCTCATTACCGCGTAGCAGGAGACTTCCATTTAAGAAAAGTTGATGCGACCGATGACAAAACACCAGTTAAAGGCATTACATATAAGTTAAGTGGAACATCAGATTACGGTACTGAATATGCCGAAGAACGTGTTTCAAATAAGAATGGCGATATGTCTTTTGAATCTATTGAAAAGGGAACTTATGAACTTCATGAAATAAATTGTTCAGATGATTGGCAGCTGAATACAGAAACGTATATTGTAAAAATAAACGAAAAAGGAAAAGCAGTTGTTGATGGCCTGACAAAATCAGAAGAGACGTATATTGTTTCTGATAAGCCAAGAATCCATACAGATATTGTTTTCCTGAAATACAATAATGTATCCGGTGGTATGGTGCAGAATGCAAAATTCAGATTATCAGGAACATCTGACTACGGAAACGAATATCTTATGTATGCAAAGTCAAATGAAATTGGCCGTGTTGATTTTGAAAATGTTGAGCTCGGAACATATGAGCTTGCAGAAATTGAAGCGCCTGATGGTTATATCCAAAAGAAAGACCCGTGGAAAGTTAAGGTAGACGAAAGAGGCGTTGCTGTTATTTATGACGGGGATACTGAGGAAACTACTAATAAAGCCGGATATTATACATTAATCAATGAGCCGTATCACAGCGTAAGATTTGTTAAGAGCAGTACTTACGGAGATAATATATATCTTGAGGGTGCAGAATTTAGCTTAACCGGAATTTCGGATTATGGAACAAATGTAGACATGACGGCAGTTTCTGGTAAAGCTGAGGATGGCGGTCTGGTAGTGTTTACGGGACTGGAACCTGGAATCTATACTTTGAAGGAAACGAAAGCTCCGGCAGAACATGATATTGATGAAAGACCATATACGGTGGTGGTAAAAAAAGATGGAACATTTACTATCAGCGGATTAAACAAGATTAAGTTTGGTTCTAAAGCGACAAGCTGAAACGGCGGGCGTCAGCCCGCCAAAAGAACCTGAAAACAGGAGGAAAAATAATGAAAAAAATAAAAATACCGAATATCCTAAAGATAATCTTTGCATTCTGCTTTCTGTGTATGATGTCTTATAATGTCTATGCTGATGATGTTGTTTATTCAACAGAGGGTGGAACCTGGAAACAGATAAATGATACAACGTATACAATGGATAAAGACGGAGATGGAATGACTGATATCACGTTGATAAAAAATGACAATAAATGGCAGTATGTTTTCACCGTTGCAGATGATAAGGCTACTTATTATGCATGGGAAGAAAACGTGCCTGAAGGTTATGAGGTTGTCGGAAAAGGAACAAGGGCAAATCCGGCTGTAAATAATCAGACGAAGTATTCACACACTCCGAATGTCAGTGACGACGGAACACAGAGTGGAAATTATGCAAATAACCTTAATCTGAATGATGTAGTAACCCTTGATGGTGCAGATAAACTGCATGTTGTTTTAAAGTATGCCGGTGAAAGTGCAAGTTATGATTATGTATGCGCATGGCAGGGAAGCCAGCCCGGATATACAGCTTCAAATAACTATTCTTCTGCAATATCAATAAATGGAACACAGAAGTTTGGTGGAGGTAGTGGTACAACAGTTGAGTTTGACGTACCTGGAGATACCGTAACATTTGGATACAGGTCTGACGGCAGTGGCTGCGGAAATGGCTTTGGATACTATGCAATCGTAACCGGAACAGGAAAAGGCCTTACTATTACAAACCGGTCAATTGAAAACCCGGCGCCTGAAACCGGTGCAATAGAGCTGACCAAAAAAGTAAAGGGTAAAGGCGAAGCAACAAAATATTCGCATACTGTAAACATAAATGATGATGGAACCCAAAATGGTAATTATGCAAATAATCTGAGTACAAATGAAGTAATTACTATTCCTGGCGCTTCACAGTTGCATGTAGTTTTGAAATATGCCGGTGAAAGTGTAAACTATGATTATGTATGTGCATGGCAGGGAAACCAGCCCGGATATACAGCTTCAAGCAATCATGGCTCTGCAATATCAGTAAATGGAATGCAAAAATTCGGTGGCGGAAGTGGAACAACTGTTGAATTTGATGTGCCTGGAGATGCTGTAACATTTGGATTTAAGTCTGATAGCAGTGGATGTGGAAATGGTTTTGGATATTATGCTGTTGTAACGGGAAATGTTGGCTCGGCAGATGGACAAAATGAATATTTCAAATTTAATATCCATTTATCATCAGATGATACAGAACTTGCACCATTAATTACCGGTGACCATGTTTTTGGAAACATATCATTTAAAGATGGTGATGGCTTTGTATATCTCGCAGCTGGTGATACCGTAACGCTTGACAAGCTTCCTGATGGTGTAAACTATACAATCACAGAAAATAAAAATGAGGACTATAATATCTCGTGGAGTGGAACAACCGGAAGCGGAACTGATAACACTTATTCCGGAACGGTTGCGGCAAATACAACCAATGAGATTTTATGTACTAATACTTATGCAAGACAGAGCAGCGGAAGCACAACGGAACATCCGGTAGAGATAGGAAGTCTTAAGCTCGTAAAACAATTTGTAAATGTAACTGGAAATAAAAATGCATCATTCCATATTGCATTCTGGAATCTCGACAAAAATACCACATATAAGTATTCTGATGGTACAGCTGAAAGCAGCTTCGTCTCTGATTCAACAGGGCTTGCGGATGTTACTTTGTCAATAACAGATGACAAGGAATTTACTTTTGCTGACCTGCCAGCTGGATGCCAGTATCAGATTTCGGAGGATGCAAATGATAATATCGCATCTTATGAAATAAGCGGTGTTGCAAATGTAACGCAGCAGAGAGGAGAAAATCCTGATGTAAACCAGACGCTAACGACAGCTAAAGAGACTATTGCAAAAGATGAAAATGCGATTGTAACATTTAAGAACTCAGAAAAAGAAATACCAAAAGAGGCAGATGAAATTGTTGATATCCATGTTGAAAAGGTATGGAATGATAATGACGACGCTGCAAAGATGAGACCTGACAGCATTGATGTACAGCTGACACAGGACGGTGATGTTGTTGCGACTGCTGTACTTGACGATGACACAAATTGGCAGGCGGACTTTACCGGACTTGACAAATTTGCAGATGATGGCGCTACTGAATATGAATATAAAATCAATGAAATTGATGTGTCCGGCTATAAATCAGAAATTACATCTACCGCATCGGCTGACGGAAAAACGAAATTATTTGTGATTACAAATACGTTAATTGATATTGGAAATCTTAAGATATCAAAGATAGTGACTGGTGCTGACGCTGATTTAACAAAAGAATTTAAATTTGCGTTGACACTAAAGAAAAACGGAAATCCGTTCTCTGGAGTGTTTGAACTTGATGCAAAGGATGGAACCAAAACCGGAACAGTTGCATTTGATGAGAATGGAACTACATCGTTTACATTAAAACATGGTGAATCAATATGTATCAAAAACCTGCCGGCTGGTGTTACATATGAAGTAAAGGAAACAGTTCCTGCAGGATATACAGAAGCTAATGGAGGTAAATATTCAGGTACTGTCGTGAAAGGAAAGACACAAACCGTCAATGTGTCAAATACCTATAATCCAAGTTATCAGTTAACTGTAAAGAAAACAGTTAAAGGAAACCAGGGAAATAAGGCATCAGACTTTAAATTCCAGATTATGCTAACAGGAAACAGTATTCCAAAGAATATAAATGTTATTAAAAATGGAAAAGCTGACAAGATTACTTTGACAAATGGAATCGCAGAATTTACACTTGCACATGGTGATGAGATTATATTTGAGAAGGTTCCAAGTCAATCAAAATATACAATCACAGAACTTGACGGAGAAAGCAGAGGATATACCGTAAGCAGCACGAATGCAAGCGGAACACTCAGCAAAAATACAGAAGTAAGTTTTGTAAATACGAAAAATGTTGGTGTACCGACGGCAGCGATGACGAATACGACGGTAGTTGCAGGAATTGTAATTGTATGTATCGTATGTATCGCGATTGTCATAAGGAAGAAGAATAAAAAAGAAAAGTAAAAAAATGCTGAAAACAGCAAAAAATACAGCAAAAGAAAAGGCCTGCAATTAAATTGCAGGTCTTTTTCTAGTTATCGTCATCATCCCAATCCTCGTCGAATATTGATATCACATTGCTTTCAATTGGCGGAAGCTCGCTCGGGTCTGGAATTTCTGGTTCTACTACGTAATCAAATTCAGGAAATACTATATTGTCAGGCTCGTCTATATCGCCGAAGTCAATATCTGAACAAATCTCAGGTAATTCTGTCTCCGGTTCATCGTTGGACGGGAGACTGCGGCCAGCCTCTGATAACTCCCCGGCTTTACCGGAGTCGTTATATTTATTCTGGTACCAAGCCGGTAACGGCGAGGTATCACCAGATTTCAATGGTTGTCCGTCGGTTTGAAATTTACTGGACGTGTACGGAGAGTCATCGTAGGGCGAACGCTCGCCCGTAGTCTGGTAACGAGCCGGTAACAGCGAATTATCAGAAACCCCGTCCACGCTCTGCACTCCGACTTCGTCGTCGTTTGTCAGCCCTTGTGGGCTTGGTGAAGGTGAACATAGGTTCATTTTTAATCTGGTGCCGACTCCGGCTTTCGGCCGGGGAGGTATCACCGAATCACTGATGCCTGAAATATCTGTCTCTGATTCGTTTGACGATAGTGAATCTGCCGACTCTGAAATTTCTGGCATTTCAGTATCTTTTACGGCTCCTATGTTTTCAATTTCTGTCGCTGCGTCTGAGGTTTTTGTGGTATCTGCACCGTCTGTACTTTCAGCAACCTCTGTTGCATTTTCAGCATTTGCTAAGACCTCAGCAGCTTCTGCAAATTTAGCATTGCTTGTATTCTCCGCATTCTTTAAGAATTCTGAGGTGTTTGTCGTTTCTGGAACTTCTTTGACTTCCGAGTCTGCTACAGTGACGTTTTCAACTTCGCTTTCGTTGATATCTGGTTTTTTAATGTATGTTTTTTCTTCAGGCGATGCTGCCGGTATAAAATCTGATTGTTGGCTTATAGCATTGTCATTGTTTCCAGATTCTTTTTTGTCTGTTCCCTTTTCGAGCATTGCTGCCGGCGTGTCTGCAATATCTTCTGTTATAGAAACCGCCTGTAAATTTTCAGTATTGGATGTATCGTCAGGTTTAGCTTGCTCTACACTGCCGAAATCAGGCTCAATACCAGGTGCTTCTCCAAAGTTTGGCTCCGGTTCTGGCATATCTGGCTCTGCGAAGGATTCCATGTCTGGGAAGTCAGATGGCGGTTCAGGCATGACTGGCTCATTGCTCTGATTTCCAGTTTGCTCTTGCTGGGTGCTTTCGCTGATAATTGGTTTTGCACGGTTTTTCTTTTTCTTCCGTCTTGATTTTTTTCGGGAAGTTTCGCCTGATTGAGAGGCACTGCCATCAGCGGATGCGGTATCTGCTGCAGGAGATGGAGCGCTTTCTGTAGCGTTTGATTCTGGTGTATTAACAGGCGGCTCTTGATTTTTCTGCTCCTTTTCAGATGCCGCTTCCTGAACTGCCTGCTGCTCCGGTTTGGCTTCGCTTGCAGCGTCTTGTGGCTTGGTATTGTTGTCACTGACAGATTGACTTTGCGGGTTTCTTCTGTCCTTTTTTTGCTGCTTTTTCCTTTTCTGCTGTGTCGGTTCGGTTTCAGCTTGCGGTGCCGGATGCTCTGGCTGAGATTCCGGTAATGTTTCCTGCGCCGGTTCTTTTATGGTCTCTTGCGGCGCTTCTACTTTTAGTTCTTCTTTTTGTGGTCTCTTTTTTCTTTCCGGTCGCTTGCTGATTTTTAATTTTGGCTCGCTGAAGACGTCTTCTTCTGCTTCCGGCAAATCCTCGTATAACGGTTCTCCTAACGGTTCGTTTAAGTCTATATCTGGAAGCTCGTCTGCCTGCGTGCCGATATCTGGCATTGTGTCTGCTGCCGGTTCAGGAGCTTTGTTTTCTTCCTGTGCGATTTCATGCAGCATATTTTGTATATTGTTTGATTCAGAGCCGCGTTTCGGCTTCCTTTTTGGCCTTTTACTTACCACAGGTTTTGAAATAACTGGCTTTTCGTTGATTGACGTTTCAAATGAATTATATCCTGAATCATAATCGTCGTCATCGTCTTTTTCAATATGTAGTTGCGGCTGTTGCTGAGGCTGTTGGACTGGTTGCGGCTTTTGCTGTTGAACTGGTGCTTCTGCAGGCTGCGGCTGTTCTTTTGGCTCTTCCGGCTGTTTGTCCTGCTGGATATCTGCCGGTTGTGGCTCTGGCTGTGGCGTTTCAATTTCCGGTTGTGCTTCTGCCAATGATGTAAGGTCTATTTTTCCAAAATAACGTTTTACTGCCGCTTCACGGTTCTGTGGAAAGTCACGCATAAAATCATCATCCATGTTATCAAAATCAGGAAATCCGTCGCCTTCATCTGGTGATTTGCCGTCACTGTCTTCACTGTCGCTGTCATTACTGTCTGGTATGTCTCCGTTTGTGAGATTGGCGGCAAACAGTTCAGCAGATGTCCTGCTTAGTTCTTCCTCCTTTTGGGCCAGTTTGGATTCCAGGTCTTTGATTTTTGAATCCATTGTTTTCATTTTGTCTTCACGTATGAAAAAGTCATGGACGTTTCTTTTCATTGTATTCTTGAACACAGAAAACATTGAGGACGGCTTCGATGCGTCCTGTAGCTCTTTCTTCAATTTTTCTATTTCTTCACGCTGTTGTTTTAATAATTGGTCTTTATCTGACATTTTGTCACCTTCTTTTTTGCTTTTTAATTTAATATGCAAAATGCATCCCGCTTTCTAACAATGTTTTGTTTCGGCATATTGAAAGAGTAAAAAAAATAAAGAAAGGTGGAAAACAATATGTTAAACAAGAAAGAAACTCATGAGGTATTTGGAAAAGTTTGGAAGGAATTTAATAAAGTCCGCAAGAATAACACCGATGACGGGTGGTCAGAGTGTGTTAAGAATGTGGACGAGCTGCACAGTAAGTATGATAACAAATTTTATGAAAAGATTATGCTTATTGTTATTAAAGAAGCAGACAGAGAGTCCAAACTTGACCAGAATACAGCCCGTACGGAATACAAAAAAGCGGGAAAGGCTTTCCAGGAGGCTTGGACGATGTTTGAACAGTTTGTTGACAACATTGATTCCTTTGAGACTGAGGGAATGAAGTTACTTGCAGAATATAACAGACAGAATCCATGTCGGTTTGCTGCTGAGTTTGGAAGCGTGATTTATGAAGCTGTATGTGAGGAGACAAAAGCTTCTGGTTCATTTATGAATGCAGCTTATTCATTTTATGAAAAATATAAATCCGGAATTGATGAAACCAATGCAGGAAAGGCACTTGCTGAAGCAGAGCAAATCATAAACGCTCATCCGGAATATATGCTGCATATGATGAACATGTATTCAGATTTAGCAAAAGCGGCTTAACGAAAGGAGTAAAATATATGAATAATGTTGAACAGGGTTCTCTTTTTGATGGCATTGATATGGAAAATATTCCTGAAGAGGGCGTGAAATACAGCCAGGGCTGTAGTGAGATGTATCGTCTTGATAAGGTAGAAAGAAGTGCAAAGATTTTTACAGTATTTAAAGAAAAAGACCTTGCCGGCTTTCATCTTAAAGGCTGTGACAGAAAAGAACCATTTTATGTAGTATCCGGAAAGGTAACTGGTATTGAAATGGCTGGAGATAAAATCAATTTTACAATGCAGTCTTTGCGAAACGAAGAGGTGTTTCATTTTTCTGTCGGTGAATCTGCCGAATTTTATGAAAAGGCATTGCATGTATGCAATAGTGACAACGTTACCGTGGTGATGAGCGGCGATGTGTGCGCTGATATGAAATTTGGCCCGTTCTTCGGGGCTGTGTCATGGCAGTTTGTGAATAACAATAATACTGCCGTAAAGGAATACAGCGTGAGAAAATAACATATTTTTCTGGCATCCAGCGGATTTTTCCGCTGGCCTTTTTTGTGTTCAGAAAAAAAATAAAAAAAATTCGTAAAAAACGATAAAAAAAATAAAAATCCAGCATATTAAATCTGAGAAAAAATTGAAGGCCTTTTTAGACCATGAAAAATAGATTAAAAAAAGGAGATAAAAATGTCAGAACTTAATAAGCTGAAGAAACAGGCAGATAAGGTATACGCAAAGATGGAAAATATGCAGCGGCTGTCAGACAGCGAGCTGAAAGCAAAAACAGATGAATTTAAGATGAGACTTGCAAACGGAGAAACTCTTGAGCAGATTTTGCCGGATGCATATGCAGCAGTAGGAGAAGCGGCCTACAGAACAATTGGCTTAAGACCGTATAAAGTGCAGATTATGGGCGCGATTGTCCTGAATGAAGGGAAAATTGCAGAGCACAAGACCGGTGAAGGAAAGAGTGTACCTTTATATACACCAATTCCAACCCCTGAAGGATGGAAAACTGCTGTAGATATTAAGGTTGGAGATGTGATGTTTGGAAGAGACGGAAAGCCAACAAAGGTAACTGGTGTTTACCCGCAGGGCAAAAAGCAGATTTATGAAGTACATCTTTCAGATGGAAGAACTGTGGAAGCAGCAGATGAACATTTATGGAGCGTATATCAGGCAGGAAGAAAAGGACTGCAAACGTTAAATACTGCAGCTATACTTAATACAGGGTTAAAACAGGGAAGAGCATATAAATTTAGACTTCCAATGAATGACGCCGTGGAATATCCTGAAGCAGACTTGCCAGTAAATCCATATGTCCTTGGCGCTTTTCTCGGGAATGGAGCAAAAGACGCACAGCATGTACTTGCATTATCAAGCGGAAATGATTTTGTTCCAAATGAAATTGCTAAAATTATAAAATGCAGAACAAAAAAAAGAAAAAGCGCATACACTTGGTATTTTTATAAAGAAGACGATTCAAGGTTTTCAAGTAAGAATTACCCTGATGAATACGATGCTTTATTAACTCAGACCAAATGCGGCGATAAGTACATCCCGGACATTTACAAAACTGCATCTATTGAACAGCGTTGGGCTCTGCTTCAGGGGTTGTTTGATACAGATGGATGTATTGAAGATAAAGACCGCTTCCATCTTACATATTCAACAACCTCCGAAAAGCTGAGAGACGATATCTGCGAAGTTATCTATTCCCTTGGTATGTCATGCTCATGGTGGATGTCAAGAAAAGCTGGCGTAAGAACTGCGAAATCTGACCAGTATACAATCAATGTAAATATTGATAATGATATGAAGAAGCATTTCTTCCGTTATCCGTTCAAGCTTGACAGAGCTATGCTTGCAGATGCGGCTGGCAATAAACGTAAACATTACGACAGAATAGCAATCAAAGATATCGTTAAAAAAGAAGAAGAAACAGAAATGGTATGCTTTACGGTTGATAACGATGAACACTTGTTCCTCTGTGGAAATTATATTGTAACTCATAACACTTTGATTGCAGCTATGCCTGCATATCTTAATGCACTTGAAGGAAAAGGCGTTCATGTCGTAACCGTTAACGACTATCTGGCAGAACGTGATGCAGAAGACATCGGACGAATCCATCGCTTCATGGGACTTTCCGTCGGATGTATTTTAAAGACAACATCGCCGGAAGAAAAGAAAAAAGAATATGCAAAAGATATTACATATATCACAAATACTGAACTCGGGTTTGACTATCTGAGGGATAATATGGCTCAGCGCCTGGAAGATAAGATGCAGCGCGGATTTAATTACTGTATCATTGATGAGGTTGACTCCGTGCTTATTGATGAGGCAAGAACGCCGCTTATTATCTCCGGAGTCAGTGGAAAATCAACAAAACTGTATACCGCATGCAACGAGCTTGCGAAAAAGCTTGAAAAAGGTGAAACACAGGAACTTACAAAAGTAGACCTGCTTGCCGGCGAAAGGGCAACAGAAACCGGGGACTATACCGTTGACGAGGAACACAGGATTGTAACCCTGACACTTCAGGGCATCAAGAAATGTGAAGAGTATTTTGGTATCGACAATCTCTCTGACAGAAAATATACAGAGCTGTATCATAACATCCTTGCAGCGCTGAGAGCACATAACCTTATGAAGAGAGATAAAGATTACGTTGTAAAAAATGGGGAAGTATTAATCGTTGACTCATCAACAGGACGAATCCAGCCGGGACGCCGTTATTCAGATGGACTCCATCAGGCTCTTGAAGCCAAAGAGGGCGTTAAGGTGCAGGAAGAAACATCCACATATGCAACTGTCACATATCAGAACTTCTTTAATAAATATAAGAAGAAATGCGGTATGACCGGTACTGCGTCAACCGAAAGAAAAGAGTTTAAGGATATTTATCATATGTCCGTTGTAAAGATTCCGACAAACAGACCGGTGCAGAGGGAAGACCTCCCTGACCGTATGTTCTTGACAAGGGAAGCAAAATTCAAAGCAGTTGTTGATGAAATTAAGAAGGCACATGCAACAGGACAGCCAATTCTGGTAGGTACATCTACAATCCAGGATTCAGAAATCCTTGATAAGATGCTGAAAGATGAAGACCTGCCGCATACAGTCTTAAATGCAAAACTGATTGAGAAAGAAGCAGAAATCATCGCAAAGGCCGGAACAAAAGGCTCTATCACTATTGCGACAAATATGGCCGGACGAGGTACAGACATTAAGCTTGATGATGAAGCACGCGCAGCCGGCGGTCTTAAGGTCATCGGAACACAGCGTCATGAGTCAAGAAGAATTGATAACCAGCTGAAAGGGCGTTCTGGAAGACAGGGCGACCCTGGAGAGTCTGTATTCTTCCTTTCCCTGGATGATGAAGTGTTGAGGCTTTACGGTTCTGAAAAAATGAAAAATGTTCTCTCCGCGACAGGTATGAAGAACGATGACAGCCTTGAGAACAATACCGTAAACAAATTTGTAAAAAAAGCCCAGACGGTTATTGAGGATAATAACTTCGGAGCACGAAAGAATGTCCTTAAATTTGATAAGGTAAACAATGAGCAGCGAGAGCTGATTTATGCAGAGCGTGATGCAATCCTTGAAAAGGCTGATACACGTTCTACTATGATTAGCATGATTCAGGACTCTATCAATATGATTATCGATAAATATTGCGATAATAAAAAAGTGTCAGAGGCTGAGTATGAAGACATTAAAAAAGAGATTGAAGTTCTGGTCTTTGGTATCAAATCACCGGATTACACACCTGGAATGACCAAAAAAGACCTTTCAGAACTTTACATTGAAGCAGCTAAAAATAAATATTGTGACCGCGAAAGAGAATGGCCGGATATCAATATGTTCAGGGAATTTGAACGCCAAATCATTTTAAGATGCATTGATGTCAAATGGATGCAGCATATTAATGACCTGGAAATCTTAAGACAGAATATTTCACTTGTGGGATATGGCCAGAAAGACCCGGCAGTCGTATATAAGCTGAAGGCATTTGATATGTTTAGTAAAATGTCTGATGAAATTAAGAACGATGCCGTATATACATTGTTTTCTTCAAGACTGAAAGGAGCAGTGGCTCCAAAACGCGATAGCGCGGCGTAAGGTGAAAGACCCTGAGAAAAGCTCCGGGTCTTTCTTTTTTTCATAATTGATGAGGCGAATCTGGCAAAATGAATAAAAATATTGTCTGCAACTTTTTAAAAATAATCCGCCAAAAATCGTCCCATTTTTTATTTTTTCGGCATATTAAAGATATAAGAAATTTAAATCTACAGAAAGGAGATGTATGATATGGCAAACTCAAACAGAAAGAAAGCCCGTAAGCTGCATGAGGCCAAACAGGCTAAAAAGACTGAAGCTACAAAAAAAGCAGAATCCACTAAGAAGGTAAAGGCTGCTGAAGAAAAACAAATAAAGTATACTGTCACAGCAGAACAGCATGCTGACGGTACTTTTGAGTTTCGTGGTGGCAAAGGTGGATTTAATATCACCGCGCAGAAGAATAAAGCATTAGAGCCTTATGGAAAATGCATACATAATTACGGCGTCCTTTTAGGGCTGATTCCTGGCGATAAGCAGGTTGCAATCAACCAGCAGATTGGGAATGCCAGGGTCGTACATAATGATTACCTTTCCAAGCGTGAGGAATACTACAAGGAGACCCAAAAAGCTTTAACTGTCTCACAGTATAAAAAGGATTATCTGCCAGAATTAAAGAAAGAAAAGGAATATCTTAATGGTACAGATAAATTTGTATATGAAAACGCCTGCCAGAATGTAGATGACGCGTACAACAGATTTTTTAAAGGATTATCCGGATTTCCGAAATACGCCTCCAGGACGAAGCCGAACGGAAATAGTTTCACAACCAATTTCACGAACAATAATATTGAGCTGAAAATGATTGACGGCATCCCGTATGTCAAACTTCCAAAAGTCGGATGCGTCAGATTTATCCTTCCAAAAGGAAAGTTATTGGCGGACATCCAGCCGCACGGAGTTACAATCAAGGCGGCAACCGTAAGCAGGGAACCAGATGGCTCATACCGTATCGCTCTCAGAATGGAGAGTGTTATTGATAAACCGATATTTCCAGCTGTTATCAATGCAAGGGAGATAATTTCTGTTGACCTTGGGCTGAAAGAATTTGGTGTTTTTGGAAATTTGGAAGAATCAATCCCCGTACCAAATCCGAGATGGATTCAGGTTCACGCAAAGAGATTGCGGAGATTCCAACAGAGCCTTTCCAGAAAACAGTATGACCAGGAAACGCATACCGGTTCAAAGAACTGGGAGAAAGCCAGGGCTAAGGTTACCAAAGAGCAGCGTAAGATTGCTGACCAGAGAAGGGATTTTCACCACAAACTTTCAAGAGCGATTGCGGATAATTGTGTCGCATTCATATGCGAAGACCTTGCGGTCAAGAACATGATGAAGAACCGCCATCTATCAAAGTCAATCGCATCTGTCGGCTGGTCTCAGTTTTTAACAATGCTGCAGTATAAAATGGAACGCGCTGGTAAGTATTTCAGAAAAATCAGCAGGTGGTATCCGTCATCACAGACATGCGGCTGCTGCGGGTATAAAAATACAGATGTTAAGGATTTGAGCGTCCGGAAGTGGATATGCCCGAAGTGTGGAACATGGCATGACCGCGACGTTAATGCTCAGCAAAATATATATAAGACTGGAGCGAAGATACTCCAGGATGAAGGTATACAAATTGTCGGATTCCCTGTAACAAACAAGTCTTCAAACTGATTCTTCAGAAATAACTATTAACCAAGCAACGGGTCAAACCGGTCACATGTAAACAAGCACTCCGGAAGCGGAAATAACAAGATGATAAAGCAACGGTACCTCGGGGAAGCGTGGGAGCCGTGGTGAAAGTCCACTTTTAAAGCCTGCACCACAGTAGGACTATCAGCGAAGGCGTCTGGTAGAGAGTTTGAGTAAGACACGGCCGGAAGGCAATGCATCGGACAGATGAAGCAGGAAAGACGACAGAATGAAAGGTGTAACCGGGTCGCAAGATTAGAAAAGCCTGACGGACTGTCGGAAGCCCGTGACTTTAGTCACGGGCTCTTCACCGCCAGATTATTTTAAGATGTATTGACGTCAAATGGATGCAGCATATTAATGACCTGGAAATCTTAAGACAGAATATTTCACTTTTTGGATATGGCCAGAAAGACCCGGCAGTCGTATATAAACTGAAGGCATTTGATATGTTTAGTAAAATGTCTGATGAGATTAAGAACGATGCCGTATATACACTGTTTTCTTCAAGACTGAAGGGGGCAGTGGCGCCAAAGCGTGACAACGCGGCTTAAAGCGAAAGACCCGGATTTCTCCGGGCCTTTCTTTTTTCGCAAAAAAATGCTATACTGTTTGAAATTTCGCATAATATAGGAAAATAACAAAAAAAGGAGAAAAAATATGCATAAAAATATTTTCCAGAACAAGATAGGTAAGGCTTTTGCGGTTGTTGCGGTCGCCGGAATGATATTATCCGGAAACGGAATGCCGTGGATGGCAGCAGATGCTTATGCGGCGGTAGATTTGGCACAGATTCCGGAGTATACAGGAAGCCCTTATACTGTAATCAACGATAACGAGCCGGAATTTGAGGCAGATGACTTTTCTACGGAAGCGTTTGAGAATTACAGTGAACTTGACGACCTCGGAAGATGCGGTGTGGCTTATGCCAATATATGTCAGGAGATTATGCCGACTGAGAAGCGCGGCGCGATTGGTATGGTTAAGCCGTCCGGATGGCATACCGTTAAGTATCCAGAGCTGATTAAGGATAGATATTTGTACAACCGATGCCATCTCATTGGGTTCCAGCTCGCCGGAGAAAATGCGAACACAAAAAACCTGATAACAGGGACGAGATATCTTAATGTTGACGGTATGCTTCCGTTTGAAGATGAAGTTGCTGATTACGTCAAAGAAACAGACAATCATGTATTGTATCGTGTAACACCGGTTTTTGATGGCGATAATCTAGTTGCTTCCGGCGTGCAGATGGAAGCCGAGTCTGTGGAAGATGATGGTGCCGGGGTTAAATTCAATGTATTTTGCTATAACATCCAGCCTGGAATCGGTATTGATTATGCGACAGGCGATAGTTGGGTTGATGATGGAAATGCGGTAGTAGAAAATACTGACACAGACAATGCAGGACAGACGGAATTTGTAATCAATACAAACACCGGAAAATTCCACAAACCTGATTGCAAAAGCGTTAAAAAAATGAAAGCAAAAAACAAAGAAGAATTTAACGGCAGCAGAGATGAATTGATTGCGGAGGGGTATGAACCTTGCGGCAGCTGTAGGCCGTAATAAGACAAAAAAATGAGAAAAAGATGAAAAAAGATGGAGCGATGCCTCAGGCATCGCTCCTGTTTTTTCGTTTCGGCTCTGAATCGATACTGTATGTGTTTCTCTTTTTGTCTTGATATTCTAGCAGAACAAAGTTGGCACTTTTGTTAAGTAATGCGTCATAGTACACTGAAGCCGATACTTTTATATACTCATCAGAAAATTGCGTATCCGTGCAGACTTTTGCCATATAGTACACTTTAACAAATTCGTCTGGTCTGTCGTCTGATATTAGCTCTTCTTTCGAATAGCTTTTGTCACTGAAATATTGCATAATATGACGCCCATCAAACTGCAATCTTTGCTTTTTCAAGCCCCATATTTTGCAGTTAACTTTTCTGTCTGCAGCCCGGATATACAAAAGTAGGCCAACTGGAATAATGCCGATACATGCATTTGGATGAAATGATAGGATTAAGAAAATGATAATTATTATAACGCCGCTAAGTAAAACAGAAGCCATATGCGTTACTCCTCCTTCGTTAGTTCCTTGTATAGTTGATATTATTTCAATTATCATGCTAATCGAAAGGCATAGAAAAATTGGGCCAATTGTGAAAAGAATTATAATCTTTCCAATCGTCCTCGTAATTTTTGTAATAGTTGCATTTCGTTTAACATTTTCGTGTTCAACGTAGTCTTCCAACTCGCTTAATGTTTTCGTCAAAAATAATCTCCTCTGGCATTCGTTTTTCCTCCAAAAAATATTTTGTATATTTCTAATATGCAAAATAATTTTCGTATACCGCTTTTTTCAGCATATTGTATATGAAAGAAGTCGTAAAAACACACACAAAGAGAGGAGAAAAAATAATGGCTAAAAAATTAAGCAAAAAAGAACTTCAGAAACTTGAGATTCAGATGGGAATTTCCAAAATTCAGCATAACCGCCCGCCGGTTGGAAGACCGACCGTATTCTATGGTAAGACAAATAAGCAGAAACGTAGAGAAGGAAAGATGGCGGCGAAGGAATGGTAAGAAAAAAAGTAGAGACTGCCAACTGACGGTCTCTTCTTTTTTTGCAAAAAAACAAAAAGACATCGCTCCCGCGATGTCTTAGGCTTCTTTAATTTGAGCCATCTCCATATCCGCTGCATGGCGGTATGTATCCAGCATGTCAAGCACGTCTGGTGTTAACTCTATCACCTGCTTGTACTGCGCCAGATGTTCAAGGCTTGCCCAGCAGTCCATGATGGATGTTCTCAGCTGAAACTCAACCTTCATTTCTGGAAAATCCTGGTCTCCGGATGTAAATCCCATAATAACGTGAAGACTTCGGTATCCGCTTTCTTTTGGATGCTTAATGTAATCCTTCACGTGCAAAATCCGACAACTTGTTTCATCGTCAACTGACTTGATGCGTTTAAGATTTTCATAAATCGCATACACATCAGCGACAGATTCAACGATAATTCTGACGCCGATTGCATCAGACTCAACTGCAAGCGCTGAGTGATGGTTGACCGGCAGGTTGTCGTTCTGAATCTTCTTAGTCATACTTTCCGGAGTCTTAATCCTGGACACAATGTGTGCTGCGGATTTTATTTCTGAAAAGGTTGACATTAAGCTTGCCAGATTGACAGCTTTACTTTTTACAGTTTCCATATGGCTCAGATGTTCGCCATAAAATTTTTCGTTTGTGCTCATTTTTTTCTCCCTTTCGTAAAACATAATATTGCAATATTAATATGCAGAATAATTTAAAAAATAGAACACTTTTTGCAAAATAAAAAATTCTGCATATTGAAAATATAAAAAAATAAGCCAAAAACAGGCGGTAAAAAGGAGAGAAATATATGAGTTATAAATTAGACATACAGGATGATTTGATGAGCATCCAGGGATTATACGGAACGTATGAAGCATCAAATAATGAAAAAGGAGGTTTTATGATATCTGTCGTGTTAGGGTCATACGTGTATGAACTTGATGCCGAAGGAGAAGACTATATTGTAGAGAATGGTCAGGAATGGGCAGTGCCGGCAAAGAATCTGACTGAGCTTAATGAATTCATCAGAATGTGTGAAGATGAAAAGCTGTGGAATTACATGAGCGGCCCGGTGTTCAGGATGAAGCCAGATACAGAAAACGGCATTCTGTACATCAAAGGACAGACAAAGAACTTTGTGATTGGAGAGCACGAAAAGAAATTATACGTTGATGAAGTACAGTCTTCAAAAACACATCACTACGTTGAAGATTTGTTTGATGCGGCAAAGAAGATGACAACAGAAGATAAGTGGTGGAGCCGGAAGGGCGAAGAAACCGTTGACATCGTAAGAAATATGAGATGCGCGATTATGGTAACTTCAGGCGGCAATCTGCAGATTGAATACAGAAATAAGAGTCTGCTGATAGGCCAGAAAGATGATGGAACATATTGGGTTAACATGATTGGCGGGCAGGAAAAGCATATCTTTTATAAAGATTCATTTAAAGAAGTAATCGCATTGCTTGCAGCGTAAAAAAAAGAGTCAGGAAAAATTCCTGGCTCTTTGACTTTCTTAGTGCTTCTTTTCTTTATCGTCAAATGACAGTCCAAACCACATATGGCTGATTGCCTGCAGTACGACGATTGCGGTTGCTGCGATTAAACATACAACCTCTTCAATCGGCGGTGCTGTCGCGATATGCGCGATTGTTAATCCGACCAGTAATACTGCAGAAAACAGTATTGGTAAAGAAAGTAAACCTAAAATTTTTGATTTTGTCATGCTAAATTCCTCCTGTTTCTTTGTTAGTTTTTACTTATTTAATATGCTTAAAAATTTTTTTCGCAAAAATGATATGATTTGTGTTTTTTTTAGCATATTAAATATAGACAAAAATGAAAGGGGGAAAAGACTTTCAAAAAATGCAGAAAAAAAATAAATTTCCGCCAGGTTTTGCTGTTGCGGCAGTTGGTTTATCCGGCATACTGTTTATGACAGGATGCGCAGGTGAGTATGACGTACTGGATAAAGTTGCTGACAGTACAACAGTTGGCGAAAGTATTACGGATAAAATAAACGATATTGTCAGCGACCAGTCTCAGAACGTTACATATATATGTAAGCGAATGAAGACATTATCGGGAGAAGTTGAAACAGAAGAGGATGCCGAAAGGCCGGAGTATAATCCTGAAACATATGCTGATACCAGTAAAGCAGATATCAGTAAATTTAAAGCCAAAAAGGTTTCGGTTTCTGATGATGAGGTTGACGACTATATTAAATCATTGATGCGTGAAGCCCGTATATATGGAGATGAGACCGATGCCATTGATGAGGAATGTATTGCCCATGTGGCATACGTAAAAACTGATACTGATACAAAAGAAGAAATCCAAAATCTGTCAAATATGGAATGGAGTTTTGATTCGAGCTTCTTCCCGGAAGAAGTAAGTAAAAAACTTATCGGATGCAAAGTCGGAGATAACGTAAAAGTGAAGTGTTCTGGTTGTGAATACGATATTACTGTAAATGACATTAACTCCGTAAACATAACAAATATGACAGTATTTACACTGACAAGCGGGCAGTATATGAAGGCGTCAAATTACAGAACGTTTATCAAAAACTACCTGTACAACCAGAAGGTATTGAGTGCAAATGAAGATTCCATTGATAAGCTTTGCAAATCGGTTTCCGTAACCGGATATCCTGAAGATGTCTTGTCATACGACATTCAGCAGAAATTCATGTATTACTATCAGCTGACCGGAGCCAACAGCCCGGATGATGAAATTTTTAAATCTTACATCAAGGAGAATTTTGGATGTAAGACCACAAAAGAATTTACAACAAAGATTCAAAAAGAAGTAGAACAGAGCCTTGATGATGAAATAAAGATTCTGGCTCTTGCAAAAAAATACAATTTATGGCTGGATGACGATAAACTGGCAGCAGAAGTTATGCAAAATACTACAGAATATTCCAGCGCAGAGGACTATTATGCGGCATATTCAAAATCATATGCCAGATATTTTATATCAAAATTAAATCTTGCAAAGGAAATTCAGAAAAATGAAGAACGAATTGAGGGCGCCGGATAAGCCATATTATCCTAAAAACACATTAAGGACATTACGAAAAACGTGTGTCCTGATTGATGAGCTTGAAGCAAGACGTGAGCATGAAGAACAGTTTAAACTCACGCCTTATGAAAAAGCAATGCATGACCAGCTAAGCGAGACCTTCAAAGTATCGCGCCCGGCAGAAGGAATAAAAAGCGCCCTTGAAGATGAGAGGGAGCTAAAATCAATCAGAAAAGAATATGTTACAGCATCAAAGATACAGCGAGACAGAACGGAGCTGAAAGAGAACGCAGATAATGACAGCCTTGGGATGGTACTCATTGCGGCGGGAACCCCGATGATGCTTGTTGGTGTTACACTGCTTGAAACATTTATGACTGCCGGAATTGGTGTTATCGCAGCAGGTGCGGCGATGTATATGCCAATGTTTATAAGAGAAATAACCAAGAAAAGGAAAGCGAGAAAAAAATTAAAAAGCATAACAGAAAATGTTGACGATTTGTCAGAGACTATTGACCGGAAAATGGCTAATATAGATAAAATCTGTTCTATGTATAGAATCCCTGTCAATTGTACTGACCGCGAGCAGTATCTAAGTTCTTTGTTTGATGCGGCAACCACATATGAAGCCCTGGAGAAAAAAGAGACTGATTATGAACTGCTCTGTCAGCTGAATAACAGCGATAAGATAAAAAATCAGATTACTGAAAATATCAAGGCTATGTCAGGGTTGACGGTCGTAGACGAAAATAACTTTGAAGATGTTTTGGACAAGCTGGCTTCACAGTTAAAATAGAATATAGAAAAGAGGAGATAAAAAAATGATTAATACAATCAAACAGGCATTGACAACTCGCGAAATCAGACGAAAGCTGGAGCTGATGGTGTTTGTCATCTTTATTACCCGAGTAATCTCAATGATTCCGGTTCCCGGAATAGATGCTTCCGTATTTAAACAGTGGATGGCAGTAAATTCTAATGATGCACTAAACTTGTTCTCAGCATTCACCGGAGGCTCCTTTGAGAACTTCTCGATGTTTGCCCTTGGTATCACCCCACTTATTACGGCTCAGATTGTAGTTCAGCTGCTCGGCAGCGTTATCCCGTCACTTGGCAAACTCCAGAAAAAAGGCGAGCATGGCCAGAAAGTGACAAAAAAAATTACAAATATTGTTGGTATCGTCCTTGCAATCGTTCAGAGCTGCTGTATGGCAATCGGCTTTAACAAAGGAGGATTAATCAACGGAAACGGCGTTGCATGTGTTATCTTAATCACAACATTTATGACAGCCGGAACAGGTATTATGATGTGGCTTGCACATATCCTTGATGAAAAATCAATCGGAAACGGTGTGTCAATCCTGCTGATGGCAAATATCTTATCAAGAATGCCTGGACAGTTTGCATCACTTTTTAAATCACTTGCGAAGGATAAAAGCACTCCAATTGCAGTACTGTCAATTACAGCAGCTATACTGATTTTTGCAGCTATCATTATTGTAATCATTTATATGACAGAAGGATATCACCCGCTGCATGTACAGTATTCACAGAAGATGAGCCAGTCTGGCGAAGACGCAGAAACTGGTCTTATCCCAGTAAAAGTTGGTATTTCTGGCGTTATGCCGGTAATCTTTGCTTCCTCTCTTATGGCAATTCCACAGCTGATTGCAGCTATCGCCGGAAAAGGATATGGAAGCGGGCTCAGTAAAATCGTTTTAAATATGATGTCCCAGAAGAACTGGTTTGATAACGACAACCCGGTCTATGGCTTAGGGCTTCTGATTTACCTGGCACTGATTGTGTTCTTTGCATACTTCTACCTCCCGATTACATTCAATGCGGCAGAGGTATCTGATAACATCAGAAGAACCGGAGGTTTCGTTCCAGGAATAAGAGCAGGCGAGGATACAGAACAGTACATTCAGTATATCTCAAGAAGACTTACTTCAATCGGTGTTGTGATGCTGATTTGTGTGACCGTAATCCCGATTATCATCTGCGGTGCACTTGGCCTTAATTCAACAATCGGCGGTACTTCACTGATTATCGTTATCGGTGTTATTACAGAAACAGTACAGCAGATTCAGCTTGAACTTGCAGGAAGAAATTACTGCGGTATCTTATGCAGAGATTAAGGAGGGATAGAAATGGAAATAACAAAAGCTAAGAACTTTGACACGAATGGTGTTGCAGAATTTGAAAGTGTTGACGAAGAAACACATGAAGTAACGCCTGATATGAAATATATTAAATGGCCAAGCAAGAAAAAGGTCTTTTCTGAACTGGTCTCTGTTGCGGTGGCATCTATCATTATTGCAATGGTTATTGCAGCCGGTGACAGTATCGGTATGACGATTGTAAATTTTATTTTGAAATTCTTCTGATGAAGAAAGCATTGCACCACGCGCGAAAGCGCGTGGTGCTTTTTTTGTTGCCATTTTTTGTTATTACGGCTGCTCAAGCATATTAATTTATGTCAAAGAAATACTAACTATAACAACAGAAAGGAACTGGTGATAATGGGAGAGAAACAACAGCCAAAATCTTGTATTTATCCAAAGCCTGAGCATTATAACGACCTGGCAGATAAGCCGATAACAAAAGATGGAATAAGGGATAATGCCCTTGAAATCATTTATATCTGTGCTTATAAAGCTGAAAGATTTGTCAATAAGCAATATGTGGGGGTGTCGGTTGAAAGCCGTGAAGACATCATCCAATATGTCGCTGGTAAGATTAAAGTTTTGATTGAAAACTATCTTAAAAAAGATGACAAAGAGGTTGATTTTTGGGCTTATATGAATAAAAGCATTCAGCATACCGCAAGCAGAGCTTATCAGACTGAAGTTAAAGAGGGTGCGTCTGAATACATTCGGCACCGATACGACATGATGTCTAAATATCTTGATGAAGGGTTAACACTGGCAGAGATTGCAGAGAAATGTAACTGCAGGGAATCTACGGTAAGAAGAATCCTTAGGGATGGAAAGGCAACAAGTGTGAGTATCGATGCGGAGGACGATATCGGGCATGCCATTCTTGATAAAGTAGGTAAAAATGATGTGTATAAGATTGAAGAAGATGAAAAAGTATCAATCGAAGACAACATCTTAATCCGAAAGGTTCTTAAAGGTATGACAAGGGAAGAAAAGTTCATTATAGAAACTTACCTTAATATCAAAAAGGACTGTGAAAAAGAATGGAAAGACAGAACGTTTGCAACTTGTAAGGAGTATGGCATTACTCATAAAAAAGTGAATGATGCAATCAGAAACTTTAAAAATGAGGCCAGAAAAATGCGCGATGGGTCTTCTGGATAATACAAGATTTTGGCTTGTATAAAAACCTATAACAACAACATGAGCAGCGGGGAAACCTGCTGTTTATTTTTTGTCTGATTTTGCATGTTAAAGACAAATACAAAAAACAGTGGGGAAAAATAATGAAAAACTTAAAAAAATCTGTTTTATGCATGCTGATGGCGGTTGTCATGGTGATGACTGCAACGACTGCAAGTATCATTCCGGTTCAGGATGTGTATGCGGCATCCGTGAAGCTGAATAAGACTTCACTTAGCCTGTACACGAGGACTATGATTCAACTTACTGTATTAAATACAGGAGCAAAAGCCAAATGGTCATCAAGCAAGCCGAATGTTGCAAGTGTGACAAGTAATGGCTATGTCACTGCCCGCTCCGCAGGTAAGGCAAAGATTACAGCAGTTGTTGACAGAAAGAAGCTGTATTGTAATGTTACAGTCAAGGTAAGACCTGGCGAAGAAGTAAAGATGGAGTTTAAAGACTGTAAAGTTCAGGTCGGAAAAACTGCACGTCTCCGTCTGATGAACATTGTCGGCCTCGCTTCATGGAAAAGTAGCAATACAAAAATTGCTACTGTAGACGCGAATGGAGATGTAACCGGAAGGAAGACCGGTTCTGCGACAATCACTGCTACATATCTCGGCAAAAGATATACTGCAAAAGTGACTGTTATATCCGGTACAACGTCTGGAACGTCAGTTATCAGAAGGAAAGCTCCTTTGGCTGACAGCGGCGTGCTGAATGCGTTTGATAAGCTTGGCTTTAAATATGCTTATGACCCGAATATCACTGGGTTCACAGGCAAGTTTTCAGCAAAAGAGCATCGCATCATTGTGAAACGCGAAGAAGATAACTGCATCTACCATGAGCTTGGTCATTTTGTTGCATGGACTGCTGGCAATGTTGATTATCAAAAAGAATGGAAAGCAATTTATGACAAAGAAAAAAACAAGGTTACATTCTATAATAAAGGATATGTAACACGGAATCCTCATGAGTATTTTGCCGATGCATATAAGGACTATGTCCTGCATCGTTCTTCATTATCTTCAACAAGGCCTGCGACATACAAATATGTCAAAGCAGCAGTTGCAAAGGTTAATGCAATGACAAGCGCTGATTTCGAGAAAATGCATAAAATGTATGATTCTATCTGGAATAGATATGGCGCTTAATTTTTTTCAGCAGGCTTCGGCCTGCTTTTTTCGTTTTTGGAAAATTCAGCATATTAAATATGTAAATGTTAAAAACAAGAAAGGAGATTTTAAAATGAAGATTAAAGAAATCAAAACAAACGGAATTGGAACTGTTGAGGGTATTGTTATTGCTTTGGAAGAAAAGGCAAATAAAAATAACAGCAGCTTTATCAACATGACTGTCAGTGATGGCGAAACTCAGGTTGTCGCCAAGGTCTGGAACGCAGACCTTGAAACATTTAAGTTTAAAACAGGACAGGCGGTTCTTGTGGAATTAAAAATGGAGGAGTATAAAGGACAGAAAAGTTATGTCGCCCGTGAAATTACTGCATCTTCTGCTGACCCGGCACTGTTTATTTGCGGCGCTCCGGTAAAATCAGAAGAGATGTATAACTTCCTCTATAAAACTGCTGGAAGATGCGGCGTGTATGCGTCAACGGTCAAGAAGATTCTTGATGACAATAAAGACCATCTGATGTTCTGGGGCGCTGGCAAAGCAGTACATCACAATATCAGAGGCGGGCTTTTATATCATACATACCGTATGACAAAAACGGCGGCATATATCACCTCTGTATATAACAAAGAGCCGTCAATGCTGAAAGGCTGTCGTGACATCAATACAGAACTTCTTGTTGCCGGCTGTATCCTGCATGACATCGGAAAACTTTGGGAGCTTGATACAAATGAATTTGGTGCTTCAGATTATACCGTGAAGGGAAACCTGATGGGGCATTCATTTATTGGCGCCGAGCTTGCGGGCAAGACCGCCAGAGAGCTTGGTGTAGATGAGGAAAATGTGATGCTTCTGCAGCATGTAATCCTGTCTCATCATGGAAAATATGAATGGGGTGCTGTCACCCTTCCGGCAATCCCGGAAGCTATGATTCTGCACCATATTGATTTGATTGATGCTGATATGTATCAGTTTGAATCACAGGCAGAAGCCTTAAAACCAGGTGAAGCGACAAGCAATCTGATTTTTGGCTTAGACCAGAAGGTATATAGACCGACATGGAGGGTTCCGGTGGAAGAGAAGAAGTAAGGTGCTTGTTTAACTTTAGATTTTTTTTCGGATTTTATTTTTGTATTGCCCGCAGCGAATGCTGCGGGTTTTTTAGAATAGTAAGCGGGAATCCTCGGTAATTTAAGGCTTTCAAGAAAAAAGTGAGAGAGTATTTTACATCAATAATCTGGCTGATACTCTGTATGAATATGAGGTCTTAAAATAAAAAGGTAATGGTTGCCGGCAGTACCGGAAAAAGAAAAAGAAAATGTAAAAAGAGCAGGAAAAGGATTTCCTGCTCTGTGTTTTTTTTGTCTTGCAATTTCGATATTCAGTTTTTAGCTTGATTCTTTTTTAGAATCGATTTCGGATTTAATTTCTTTAACGTACGCCTCGTCAAGCTCAAAATCTTTTGCAATTTTTTCAACTGATAAGCCGTAATTAAGCAATCCGCTGATATATTTTATATCTGATTCACGTCTAGCTTCCTCTAACATTGAATACATCTTATCCACTCCTTTCGGGTTAAATTTGTAGTATCTTAATGCTTCAGCGAAAACTGGATTTTTAATGTCATCAGGGTTTGGATTAGTCCAATCTCTAATAAACTGTCCAAGTTCTGAATTATCAGTTTCAGCTGCAAGGTTTACAATAATTTCTTCTTCACCTGATTCAACAGTATTGCCAGACATTAAGTCTACCTTTTTAATATGCTGAATCATTGGGTCTTTGGAATTAAAATCTTTTTCGGTTAAGACTATCATACACCTTTTTGGCATTTCTGAAAAGTCCTGACCAACTTGTAAACTGTCTGCATCAACCATAGAACCGTAATAGCGATTTCTGCAATAGATATTCTTTTGCCAGTAGCATTGTGGCTCTATGATATATATTTTATTTTCTTCGGGGCCGTATGCAATAAAGTCTATGACGATACTGCGTCCGCCATTCCAATTCCTTATAGAATGCTGTACTCTAATAAGCTTCAGGTGAACTTTTGCTTTCTTCTTTTGCCCTTTGTTGATTGCGTTCTGAACAATATTAATGATTTCTTCCGCAACCTTTTTATTTTTTAAGACCATGCTGGACATTATGTCAGCATTTAATGACAATGCCATTAACTTCTCTTGGAAAGCTTGCGGATGTTTTCCTCCTTTCATGGATATTTTTTCTTTTTCCATTTGCTTTTTCGCTCCTCTTTTTATATATTTTTTTGCAAAAAAAAGGAGATAAACATAATATGATATGCAAGACAAACTATCATTCTGAATCTCCTTTCTTTATCTTTTTTTGCATATTTAATATGATATTTTTGATGATTCTGAAAAACTAGACTATTTTGCATATTGTATTTAATAAATACAAAACGACAGGAGGCAAAAATATGTACAAAGGAAAAGAAAACTACGAAACCGTTAAACACCTGATGGCAGGCGAAGAATTTATTGTAACCGGATATGGCCAGTCCATGACTCCAATTCTGAAATCTGGGCAATCCGTAAGATGTATTCCAGTGACTGAAAAAACAGTGCTGAAGAAAAACGATATAGTGCTGTGCAAGGTTGCAGGACATTTTTATCTGCATAAGATTTCTGCAATAAAGGGTGGAAAAACATTTCAGATTTCTAACAATCACGGGCACGTAAACGGATGGGTTGGAAAGAAGTGTATATACGGTGTTGTAGTTGAAAAATTTTGAGGTTTTGTAGGAGCGAAGGCTCCTTTTTTGTGGTTTTTTAAATATTTTTTTGTTTTTTGTGGTTTTTATCGCGAAATTGTTTTTGCATATTAAAAGTGTTAATTAAATTAAAATTTTGTATGCCGGCTTACCGGCAAGAAAGGATGGATAACATGAAAAAAATTACAAACAAGAAATACGAAGCAATCATTCAGGCAAAGAACATCATTTCACAGTTATGCGAGGATGGAGCAATGGATTACGTTGAGAGTGGTGTTGACGTTGTTCGTAATACCTGTCTGATGAAGGCTCCGGCCTTATTGAAGGAAGCTCTGTTAACAGTGCTGACATCCGGAACTATTAGCGATAATGGTTTTCAGATGCCTGCTACAGCGTGCTGCTGCGAAAATTTTTCAGTGACACGGAAGCAGATGAAGAGGCATTCCCTGAGCCTTCTGGTCTGCGACCCACTGGATAAAAGAGCAGACGAAGACGGGTATTTCACAATGCCAGTCTTCGGCAGAGTCTTCATAGAAAAATAATTTTTTGGCCTTCAGAGTATTCTGGAGGCTTTTTTATCACGATTTATTTTTTGCATACTATAAATAACAAAACTTATATCTGATAAAGAACGGAAAAAACATGGTTGAAATTTTCGTTCTATCCCCCTTGCAGCGAAAACTGGGGCGCTGATTTTTTGATAGATTAAATTCCTTTTTCGCAGTTCTGCAAAGCAGAACGATGACATAATTTCCTCCTATTAAAAAAAACAGACATCTTTGATGCCTGTTTTTTTTGTTCTAATTCTTTAAACTATTCTGAACCCTTTTAACATAAGCTGCTATATGCGGGGCTGTCTGCTCCAGACCATCCGGGTCTTCCAGGCTTAATCTGAAAGCCTCTGCAAAATATTCTGCATTGTTGCATATATTCTCATCTTCCAAGTCGTATTTCTGCTGTAAGGCTGCTGCCTCCGATTCGTGTGATTGGGTGACTACATTAGAGTCAGAACGCCCGGTAGCTGATACCTGGAAATCTACCGCATGCCCGAGCTCGTGGTAGATGGTATCTTTAAGGCTTACGGCGTCACATCTGAGATACATTTTCCTCTCATCAATTCCGCCTCCAGATTGTATGTATGTCAGGCCGTTTACAACCATTCCTTCGTCCATGTCAGCGGTTGATTCGCCTTCCAGATAAGCGGCGGGGTTGTTGCACATACAGATTTCATAACTTTGTAAAATCTGAATGTATTGGTCATCAAGCGTATTGAAAATATCTGTAGCAAGTCCGATATACAGATTGCATGCATCGGTTTCGCCAAATATGTTGAAGTTGTATTTTTGCGTTTTGCACAGATACCCGTTGTATACGTATCCGAGATTCGTGTAAGACCATTCATCTCCCTCATTTCCAAGTATGCTTATTGATTCGCCCTTTTTGTATGTCCCGACAATCGGGCTGTTCGCATCGGCTGCCTGATGGATGTTGAGGTCAGTAACCGTGTAACAGATACCCTCCGGCGGGTCTGGCTTTGTGTTGTAAAGCGATAGGTCTTCAACCGATGCGGGCGTTTGTTCGGTTGTCTGTTCCGGTGCTGCCGGCTGCTCCTCAACTATCTGCTGCCCGGAGTCTGAAATTCTCAGGTCTGGCAGGTCTGCCGTTGCAAATGCCGGTATATTAGTTGTTAAGATTGCTACTGTTAAGGCAGCAAGTGTAAATATCTTTTTCATTTCTTTCCTCCTTTTACTGCATATACAATATGCAAAAAATCCGCAAAAATTTGACAATTTCAAAAACGGCTGATAAATTAAAAGAAAAAGGAGGTAAGAATATATGTGTCGTGCCGTTTCGTATAATGCAGATGCCTGCTGCAGAAAGTTATATTCCTCTTACAGCTCCGCAAATACACCGAGAAGAGCAAAGATAAGCCTTAAAGAAAGCCATGTAATGATTCGCGCCCTGCAGGTAAAAATAGCAAGAAAAGAAGACAAAAAATATTCCCTTGATGAAAAGGTCGTGCCATTCATCGGGTTTGAGGAAGCGGAGTTTGTGAAATCCCTGAAAAGGTCAAAGATAGATAAAAAAATAGTTTTGGAGGCAAGAAAAAAGAGTACAAAAAATGAAGAGATAAAAAGGTTATGCTCTGCCTTGACAAAACTGCAGAATCAGCCTGATTGCAGTTATGAATTATGTACGGCATTGTATGATGCCCGGCTGATGATGGGGTCGCTGCAGAGAAGACTGAAAGATGATGAAGATAAAGATGAAGATATACCATTTAACTAGGCGCCGGATTTTTCCGGCGTTATTTTTTTGCAAAAATCCGGCATATTGGAAGTGCAAAAATTTTTGGAGAGAGGAAAAAAGAAAATGCAAAAATTTGAGGAAGTTGCGGTGGTTCGCGGGATAAAGGATGGAAAAGAGGCAGGATTTTTGCTGGGGTTCTTGAAATTTGCCGGGGTTTCGGCTGTGGAATATGTGTATAACGATTTGTTTGATTAAATAAAGCCTAAAACAGCCATGCACGCACACCACGTCTATAGCGTCAGACATCTAAAAATGTCATGTCTGACGTTTAGGCGGGGTAAGTGCTGTTACGAGAAACTGGTGAAATAAACTTTGCATTTTTTCGC
>ENA-OQIK01000075-OQIK01000075.1-human-gut-metagenome-genome-assembly--contig:-NODE-75-length-91250-cov-6.441326_pt1 | contig 91250 bp, 86 predicted proteins | sample MGYA00242578_ERZ504743 | MGnify/ENA primary metagenome ERZ504743 (study PRJEB26092, sample SAMD00036441) | human gut metagenome | host: Homo sapiens | study: EMG produced TPA metagenomics assembly of...
GCGGAACTGGCAGACGCCCGGGACTTAAAATCCCGTGGGTAGTGATACCCGTACCGGTTCGATTCCGGTCTGCGGCAGTGATATGAACTTCAATCCAAATTGGATTGAAGTTTTTTTTGCTTGTCATAAACGATGATTTGCTATATACTGTTTGGAAGAAAGGCGGTCAGACCAAAATATGGAGATAGTGAAGACATTTGGAAATTACATAGAGAAATGGTGTGAAACGTCACCGGAAAGAGCGAGGTGGCTTTTAAAGACAGGATGGGAAGCGCAGAACCTGAAATTTCGTTTTCTTCCAGAAGGGCAGTTGAATCCATCGGATCAGTATCTGGCCGGCATGATGATGAACGTTATGACACAGCCGCTGAAGCATCCAGAAAGTTCGGTTATGGTAAGTGTATTTACTCCGTGCGAACTGCTTCAGGAGGCAGGACTGTATCCATACAATGTAGAAAGCTTTTCCTGCTATCTTGCGGCATCACAGGTAGAGAGACCTTTTCTTCAGGGAGCAGAGGATTCTGGAATTTCAGAAACGCTTTGCAGCTACCACAAGACATTTATCGGAGCTGCCGAAAAGGGCCTTCTTCCGAAACCGAAATGTATCGTTTATACGAACCTGGCGTGTGACGCAAACCTTCTTACATTTCACAGACTGGCAGAGTTTTTTGACATCCCGGTTTTTTCTATTGATATACCATCCGCACAGACACCGGCAAATGTGTCTTATGTAGCAACACAGCTTCGAGCCCTGCTTCCTTTCCTTGAGAAAGTAACCGACAGAACGATTGATGAATCAAAATTGAAGGAACGTCTTGCAAGAAGTCGCAGGACATTGCAGAATTATGATAAGTTTCAGAGTGCAAGAGCAGATAAATACATACCTTCAGACCTTGTTTCTCCGCTTTACAGTGGAATGACAAACAACATTCTTCTTGGAACAGAGGAAGAAGAACTTTATACACAAAAACTTCTTGAAGATGTCAGCAAAGCCCCTGCCAAAAAAGGCAGACACATCTACTGGATGCATACGATCCCGTTCTGGTCAGAAGCCGTGAAAGATGCACTTCTTCTGAAAGAGGAGGCACAGATCGTAGGATGTGAGCTTGCACAGGTGGCGGACATCACGAAGCATTCCGAGGATCCTTATGAGGAGATGGCATTGCGCCTTGTATATCATGCCCTGAATGGTCCCGTTTCACGGAGAATCGAAGCAGGGATCCGTCATGCAAAACAGGCGGGAGCAGACGGTGTTGTCTGGTTCAATCACTGGGGATGCAAGCATACCCTTGGAGGTTCCAGAATCGCCAAGAAACGCTTTGAGGAAGCAGGGATCCCACTGTTGATCCTGGATGGAGATGGCTGTGACAGGAGCCATGGCGGAGAAGGACAGACTTCCACGAGACTGGGAGCATTTCTGGAGATGCTGGGGGATTTTGATCATGAATAAAACATATTATGTCTGTAAATATACACCGGTAGAACTTCTTGAAGCCCTTGGAGGTGAGTGCGAGATCCTGAATGATGTGCCGGAGGGATTTGATCTGGCAGAGCAGGTAGCACATCCGAATATCTGTGGATTTGGAAAGGCAGTCCTTGAAGCAGTTCTGGCAGGCAAAGTAAAAGAACTGGTCCTGGTCAACTGCTGCGATACGATCCGAAGCGTATATGACATTCTGGAAGACAGCGGCGAGATGGATTTTTTGTATATGGTGGATATGCTTCACTGCGATACGAGCTGCAGCCGTGAGAGAACTGCAGCACAGTTAAAAGATCTTGTAAGAGCCTACGGTGAATATAAAGGAACTACCTTCGATAAAGAGAAATTTCTCAAAGCTTTTCATCCAAAAAAGAGAACGCAGGATCCGCATCTTGCAGTTCTCGGAGCAAGAATGGGAAATGAACTTTTTCAGATGACACAGGATGCCATGCCGCTTCCTGTAGTGAATGAGACCTGTGTCAACAACCGTTCCGTGGGAGACACCCTCCCGGAAGCAGATCTGGACTTTGACCAGCTTATGGAATGGTATGCGGAGGAACTTCTTCACCAGATCCCGTGCATGCGCATGATGGATCATGCAGGCCGTAAACAGCTTTATCAGGATCCATCTTTAAAGGGAATCATCTATCATACCGTAAAGTTCTGTGATTTTTACAGCTTTGAATATTCTGATATCAAAGGCCATACCGATGTGCCGCTCCTCAAGATCGAATCGGATTATACCGTGCAGAGCAGCGGGCAGCTGAGCACACGTCTGGAGGCTTTTGCAGAGAGCCTGAACATAGAGACAGAAACGAGAAGGGAGAAAACCATGGGTAAAGGATATTTTGCAGGAATCGACAGTGGTTCTACCAGCACGGATGTTGTGATTCTGGACAGAGACAAAAAGATTGTTTCCAGCGTGATCATGCCGACAGGAGCAGGGGCCGCGAATGGCGCGGAGCGTGCATTGGAAGAAGCACTCAGACAGTCTAACCTTAACAGAGAAGACATCGATGCAGTCGTGACCACAGGATACGGAAGAACTGCGATCTCTGATGGCGACAAGAGTATCACAGAGATCACCTGCCATGCAAGGGGCGCCCATTTCCTGGATCCATCTGTCAGAACGGTCGTCGATATCGGCGGGCAGGACAGCAAAGTTATCCGCCTGAATGATGACGGTTCTGTCAAAAACTTCGTCATGAACGACAAATGTGCCGCCGGAACAGGAAGATTTCTGGAGATGATGGCAAAAACCATGGAAATGAACCTGGATGAACTCAGTAAAGTAGGACTTTCCTATCAGGAGGATATTACGATCTCCAGTATGTGCACAGTTTTTGCCGAATCAGAGGTGGTTTCCCTGATCGCACAGAACAAAGCAACCGATGACATCGTCCATGGACTGAATAAGGCGGTTGCGGCCAAAACAGCCTCCCTCGTGAAACGTGTCGGAGGGGAAGAGGCATATATGATGACTGGCGGTGTTGCACAGAATCAGGGTCTTGTCAAAACGTTGGAGGAGAGACTGGGAACGAAGCTGGTGATCAGCGATAAATCACAGCTTTGCGGAGCTCTTGGTGCAGCATTATTTGCAACAGAAATGTAAGAAGGAGGTACTATCGTGGCAGACTCTAATATTACGAAGCGTGCACTGGCATCGGCATTAAAGGAATTGATGGAATCTACCCCATTCAGTAAGATCACCGTTTCAGATATCTGTGCAAAATGCAATATGAACCGCAAAAGTTTCTACTATCATTTCAAGGACAAGTTTGACCTTGTGAACTGGATCTTTGATGTGGAGTATCTGAGCCACGTACAGCTTGGCGTAGATCTGATCGGATGGGACAGTGTCCTTCATCTCTGCGATTATTTTTATGAAAATAAAGATTTTTACAGGAAAGTCATGAAAGTAGAAGATCAGAATTCGTTTTCCAATCATTTCCGGGATATCGTAGGACCGGTCATGGCAGAGGATATCAAAGAAATCCTTGGAGATCAGACGAACACGGATTTTTATGTAAACTTCTGGAATGATGCGATCATCTGCGCGTTCGGCAGATGGATCTCAGAGAGAAATCCGGTACCACCGAAGGAATTTGTGAAATTACTCAAATCCTGCATCAAAGTGATCATCAAGACACAGGAAAGACTTGACGCATAAAAGTACAAAAATATAAGCCTTATTCACTCAGCAAACGAATGAATAAGGCTTTTTTGGTGGAGTTAAAGTGCTTTGGTAAAAAGTTCTTTCAGCGGCTGGTCAAAGAGGTTGTACGGTGTCCTGAAAACTTCTCTGCCAGGTGTATAGAGCGTACCGTCAGGTCCGAAGCCGACGACACTGGTCGGAGAAGAGATGATATTTCCGATCACTTCTGTATCGCAGAACAGATCCAGTGGGATCGTGCGGTATTGCTGGGCACTCCGGTCTTCGGTTATTTTCTGGTAGATGGCGTGGCGGGTCTCAATGGAGCAGTCCACATTGCTGAAAACAGCGGCGAACGGGCAGTGCATTTCTTCTGCAAAACGGAAGTAAGTGCCGGCCAGGATCTCATCACGGTCTTCCTCAGAATAGAGATGATACAGAGAGTACAGGAGACGATGGTCTCTGAGTACGAGGCAGGCTGCCTCTGCCTGATCATCGTATTTCACTGCGAACAAGACGTTGTTCAGTGCTTCAGATTTTTCTGCGAGCTCTTCTGTTATTCTGGAAGGATCACAGAGAAGGATGATCGCACAGTCCGGGTTATTCTGGATAAGAGGAAGTATTTCTGCGGGATCATCCTTCGTATAGAGGAAGTAAGTGTAGATTCCAAGTTCCTTGCCCTGTTTCAGTACAGAATCATATTTTGTAATAAAATCCGGCAGGGAAGTATCGATGACCAGTGAAAGCAGCCATGGAACATTGATATCCTCTGTGCGTTTCAGTTTACGGATCATGTGCGCGCCTGTCGTGCAGCCATTGTAACCGATATTCAGACCAAAGTCGATCAGTTTCTCCTTATCCATGTGCTTGAGGACATCCTCGATCAGTGGATAATAAGGGCTGTTTTCGTTGTTCAGCATTGCACGTGATATTTCAAAAAAAGACTGCTGGAACCGGCCGTTTGCAAAGTTCAGTGCCATATCTACGAGATTTCGGGTGCATCGCTCCGGAGATTCATCGGAATCTTTGAGCGCAGTCTTTATAAAAGTCTTTATAACAATTCGAGAAGTTTTTGCTGTCATTTTGATATCCCTTCGATAGAAAAGTTGTGGAATACAGACGAAAAAGACACGTTTCAGTCTGTATTATCGTTACGTTTAATTAAATCACAAACCGAAAGGGTATGCAATAGACATTCTGAAAGACATGTCCCAAATTTAGGCTGAGAGTGCGCTGTTTTACCCCTTTACACCGCCAAGCGCAACGCCTGATACGATAAACCGGGAAAGCGGGATGTACACGATGATAACCGGGAAGATGGAAAATGCGATCATCACATAAACCTGTCCCATATCAAACTTCAGGAAATCTGCACTTCGAAGCTGTGCGATCAGTACAGGAAGTGTTTTTTTCTTGTCTGGTTGAAACGGAATACGATCAGGCTCAGAAGCCCTGTGATGACAAACAGGAATACGGACAGTGCACCGCCCATGCCGTAGTTCTTGCTGAACAGATACTTGTTCAGGTACATGATCAGTGTCATGGTGGAACGCATCGGATCACCGGTTCCGTTTGTAAGGATCTGTGGTACGTCAAACATCTGCATGCCGCCGATCAGGGATGTGATCATAACGTAGATCAGGATCGGGCGGAGAAGCGGGAGAGTGATCCTTCTAAAAATCTGGGAGGATGTCGCACCGTCCACTTCTGCAGCCCCATAGAGTGACGGGTCAATGCCCATCATGCCTGCCATCAGAAGGATCGTTGTATTACCGAACCACATCAGGAAGTTCAGCAGTGCAACAAGCGTCCGGGCACTCCATTTGTGGCTGAAAAAAGAATATGCCTGTTTCAGGATCCCCGCATGGACCAGCATGGCATTGATCGGACCGCCGTCTGCAAATAAGGTAAAAAACAACATTGCAAAGGCAGATGCCATGATAAGGTTCGGAAGGTAAATCACAGTCTTAAAAAATCTCTGTCCCTTAAGACGGAGGCTAGGGTTGGAAAACCATGCACCGAGGAGCAGGGAAACCAGGATCTGGGAACAAATCCCATCACCCACATGATCATCGTGTTTTTGAAATAGATCCAGATCTCACCGTCCTGGAAGAGTTTTGCATAGTTGGCAAAGCCCACAAAGTTCGGTCCGACCTGCGTAAGTCCCGATCTGTAATTTTCAAAGAAGCTGTTATAAATTGTAGTGATAAGCGGAACAAGCTGGAATATGAGGTATACTACTACAAACGGTATCAGAAAGATATAACCCCATTTGTTATAGCTGACCGCCTTATGGTTATTATTCTTTGCCATTTTTGTCCTCCATAAGTCTTTTCCATAATGTAAAACGTGCCCGCCTGATGGTCAGGCAGGCACGTTGGTTGTGGGGCTTAGTAAGTAAGTTCTGGATATTTTTCTACGACTGCTTTGTAGAACAGGTCGAGAATTGGAAGTGGATTTAACGATGACCCGCTGTGGCTGATCGCGGCAGTGGCGGCATACATCAAAGAGACGGGTGATTATGAGATCCTGGATGAGCCAGTGCCGTTTGACTGCAAAAAGGGAACCGAAGAGCCTCTGTTTGAGCATCTGAACCGGTCTTTCCAGTTTACTGTGACACATCTTGGACCGCACAGACTTCCACTGATCGGAAGGGCGGACTGGAATGACTGTCTGAACCTGAACTGCTTCTCCAGTGAGCCGGGTGAACCTTTCCAGACGACAGGACCTTCTGAGGGATCGGTGGCAGAGTCGGTATTTATCGCGGCAATGTTTGTAAAATATGGCAGGGAATTTGCAGAGATCTGCAGACGTACAGACAGGGAAAAACTGGCAGCAGAGGCAGAAAAAGCGGTATCAGAAATGCATCATGCTTCTGCAGCCGGCATACACCAGATATCATCTGGAACTTGGCGAGATCACATCTTACCCGCCGGGATACAAGGAAAATGCAGGAATCTTCTGTCATAATAATCCGTGGATCTCGATCGCAGAGATAATGATCGGAAGAGGAGACCGCGCATTTGAAATTTACCGCAAGATCTGTCCGTCCTGCATCGAGGAGATCAGCGACATCCACAGAACGGAACCATATGTATATTCACAGATGGTGGCAGGAGCAGATGCACCGCGGTTTGGCGAGGCAAAAAACAGCTGGCTGACGGGGACCGCAGCGTGGACGTTTGTGAATCTGTCGCAGGCACTTCTCAGAATCCAGCCAGAGTATGACGGACTTACGGTAGATCCGTGTCTGCCTGGAAGTTTTGGTGATTTTACGGTAGAACGCCATTTCCGGGGAGCGGAATATCATATTGAGATCCATAAACCGACGGGTGTCCAGAAAGGTGTCAGATGGATGGACAAAAAATTACCGGAAACCAGATTCCTCTGATCCCCGGTAAAAAAGAATATCATGTGATCGTACAGATGGGCTGAAATTAATTGGTGGAAGCGACTGCTTTTGCTGCGGCTTCTTCGCTGAGGATCGTTCCTCCGCCAAGTACCATATCTCCGTCGTAGAGAACGGCAGCCTGTCCAGGTGTGACGGCTCTCTGCGGCTCCTGGAAGGTGATCTTGATGAGATCGTCTCCAAGCTGCTCAACAGTTGCTGGCTGTTCCGGCTGACGGTAGCGTGTCTTGACTTTGCACTGGATCGGTTTGTCCAGATGATCCCATGGGATCAGATTGATATCGTTGATATAGCAGTAATTACTCATAAGGTCATCCTTACCTCCGAGGATGACCTTATTGGTATCCAGGGATTTGCCGCAGACATAGAGGGATTCCGGTGCGGAAATACCGAGACCACGGCGCTGACCGATAGTGTAGTGGATCTGGCCTTTGTGCTTGCCGAGGACTTTACCTTCTTTGTCAACGAAGTCGCCAGGTTCGGAAGCCTGTCCGGTGTACTGCTCGATGAAGGACGCATAGTCACCGTCCGGAACGAAGCAGATATCCTGGCTGTCCGGTTTGTCAGCATTGATGAAGCCCTGCTCCTGCGCGATCTGACGGATTTCTTTCTTGGTGTAGGTGCCGAGCGGGAAGAGTGTGTGGGCAAGCTGATCCTGAGTCATGGCGTAGAGCACATAGCTCTGATCCTTGGTCGGGTCGAGTCCTTTCCTGAGGATAAAACGTCCTGTCTCCGGATCCTGCTCTCTGCGTGCATAGTGACCGCTTGCGATATATTCACAGCCAAGTTCTCTTGCCTTATCGAGAAGGGCGGAGAATTTCAGAAAACGGTTACAGTCGATACACGGGTTCGGTGTGCCTCCGTGAAGATAAGTATCTGCGAACTTATCGATGACGCTTTCGTGGAATTTCTCCTGCATGGGAAATACGTAATAAAGCATGCCGAGACGTGCGGCAACACTTCTAGCATCCTCTGTATCGGAAGGAGTACAGCATGCCCGGTGTCCAGGATAGCTGCACTGTGGATTATCATAAAGCTTCAGAGTGGCACCGGCGCAGTCGTAGCCCTGCTGAACCATCAGATAGGCTGCAACACTGGAATCAACACCGCCGCTCATGGCAATGATCGCTTTTTTATTCATAAATTTTTCTCCTGTTGATTGTAGATTGGATTGTAGAGTGATTTAATTTATGGTATCATTATAAGAAATCAGTGTCAAGCAATGAGGAGACGCGCTCCGGGAAAAAAATAAAAAATGTGTTGACATTGTGAATGAGACATGTTATATTCAACCTATCGGAGAAATAGGTAATACATTTTCCGGAAGAAATTTATCTAAAATAAGTAAAAAGGAGGAAGAATCATGTTTACAGGAAATGCAGTTCAGAGAGAAGTCATGTGTATGATGGATCAGGAGATGTGTATGGACATGTGCATGTCTATGTTTTGCTGTACTTCTATGTATCGGATACTTCCTGAGATATCTGCCGACCACGTATAAGAGATGACAGATACCGAGATGTAAATAAAGCATTTTTTAATGCCGGACAGATTGCATGAACAGGGAGGATCCAGAGGACTTCCTGTTATTTTTTTATGAATAAGAGTTCCGGGAACGGATAGACACATGCAGGAGGTCGCAGCCACTTACAACTTAATAAAGAATAAACAAAAAAATCAAAAATAAAAGGAATAAGAGAGGGAAAGAACTATGAAAGCAAAAAAGATCATCACATTATCACTTACAGCAGCACTGGCAATCGGAGCACTCACAGCAAACGGCGTGATCGTAAGCGCTGACGCAGAGAAAGGAACCATCAAAGTAGCAGCTTCCGCAACACCACACGCAGAGATCCTTGAAGAAGCAAAACCGCTCCTTGAGGCAGAGGGATGGGATCTGGAAGTTACTGTATTTGATGACTATGTACAGCCAAACCTTGTAGTAGAGAGCGGAGATTTCGATGCAAACTACTTCCAGCATATCCCATATCTTGATAACTTCAACGAAGAGCAGGGGACACACCTTGTAAATGCCGGCGGAATCCACTACGAGCCATTCGGAATCTATCCAGGAACAAAAGAAACTCTTGATGATCTGGAAGACGGCGACACCATCGCAGTTCCGAACGATACAACAAACGAAGCAAGAGCACTTCTTCTTCTCCAGGACAATGGAGTGATCACTCTGAAAGACGGAGCAGGACTTGAGGCAACTGTCAAAGATATCGAAGAAAACCCGAAGAACATCAAGATCGAAGAGCTGGAAGCTGCACAGGTTTCCCGTGTCAAAGATGAAGTTGCATTCGTTGTATTAAATGGTAACTACGCACTGCAGGCTGGATATTCCGTATCCAACGACTCCATCGCACACGAAACTTCTGATTCTGAAGCAGCAAAAACTTATGTAAACGTAATCGCAGTCAAAGAAGGAAACGAAGACAGCGAAGCGATCAAAGCTCTGGTAGATACTCTGAAATCTGACGAGATCAAAGACTTCATCAACGAGAAATACGACGGAGCAGTTGTTCCATTCGAAGATTCTGCAGATGACACAGAAGAAGCAGCAGACGAAGCTAAAGATGAAACTGCAGATGCAGACGCTGAAACAACAGAAGCAGCAGCTGAAGAAGCAGAATAATTTAAGTTCAGGATGTTTATTAAGGGACAGGGGGAAATGATCTAAATGGAACCGATGATACAGGTAGAGAACCTCTGCAAGCGTTTCAACACCAAAGGTGGAACGGTAGAGGCAGCCAAAAACATCAGTTTTTCCATCGAAAAAGGAGAGATCTTCGGCATCATCGGTCTCTCCGGTGCAGGCAAGAGTACTCTGGTACGATGTCTGAACCTTTTGGAAAGACCAACATCAGGAACAGTCAGAGTCAATGGCAAAAATCTTACGGAGCTCTCAGAAAAAGAGCTTCGTAAAGAGCGTCAGAAGGTAGGAATGATCTTCCAGCATTTCAATCTGCTCATGCAGAGAACAGCACTGGATAACGTCTGTTTTCCAATGGAGATCGCCGGGATTAAGAAGGCAGAGGCACGTAAGAAAGCTCTGGAATATCTCAAGATCGTAGGACTTGAGGAGAAAGCACTTTCTTATCCATCACAGCTTTCCGGTGGACAGAAGCAGAGAGTTGCGATCGCGAGAGTGCTGGCAAGTGATCCGCAGATCCTTCTCTGTGACGAGGCGACCAGTGCACTGGACCCGCAGACGACCAAGGCGATCCTGGAACTGATCAAAGAGATCAACAGGGATTATGAGATCACTGTAGTTGTCATCACACATGAAATGAGTGTCGTACAGGAGATCTGCGACAAGGTAGCAGTTCTAGAACGAGGAGCTCTCGTAGAAACCGGAACTGTGGAAGAACTTTTCCGCAATCCAAAGACAGATGAAGCCAAAAAGCTGGTATTCAGCGGAAGGACCCAGATCCAGGAAATGAAGGGCAAACGTCTGGTACGTGTAACGTTCCAGGAGAAATCTTCCTTCGAGCCGGTGATTGCAAACCTGGTCCTTACTTACCGGACACCGGTCAACATTCTGTATGCTGATACCAAGAACATTAATGGACAGGCACAGGGAGAGATGATCCTGCAGCTTCCCGAGATCGAGGAAGTGGCGAATAAGATGATCCAGTACCTCAGAGATATCAATATGGGCGTAGAGGAGGTGAGCTCAGATGTGGGATAATGCAACAATTACGATGCTGCTGGAAGGCACAAGAGATACGTTATACATGACGCTTGTCTCCACATTTTTCGGATATGTTCTGGGGCTCCCTCTTGGAATCCTGCTTGCAGTTACAGACAAAGAAGGTATCCGTCCAAATGCACCATTATATAAAGTTCTGGATGTGATCGTAAACATCCTCAGAAGTATTCCGTTCCTGATCCTTCTGATCCTGGTGATCCCGCTCACCAAGCTGATCGTGGGTCAGAGTTACGGTTCCAGCGCAACGATCGTTCCGCTGGTGATCGCTGCAGCACCGTTCATTGCACGTATGGTAGAATCTTCCCTCAAAGAAGTTGAGCCGGGTGTGATCGAGGCAGCAGTCAGCATGGGCGCAGGAACAGGAACGATCATCTGGAAAGTCCTTCTCGCAGAGGCAAGAACTTCCCTCCTCGTAGGAGTTACCATTGCAGTCGGAACGATCCTCGGATATTCTGCTATGGCAGGAACTGTCGGCGGTGGCGGTCTCGGTGATATCGCGATCCGTTATGGATATTATCGTTATCAGACAGACATCATGCTGGTTACGATCGTGATCCTTGTCGTTCTTGTACAGATTCTTCAGGGACTTGGCATGATGCTTTCCAGAAAATTAGACAAAAGAAAAGCCTGAAATTTATAATTATGTTAGAAATTTTATAAATTTATTAGAAAAAGGACAAAAACTCCTCACATTTATATTGTAAGATGTAATTGTCTTAAAGGAAAAGCCTTTTAAGACCTCCGGTAACACTTCAATGCCGGGAGAGTTGCCGGAACTCTTTCCTTTCCCTAAAAATAAAACAGAACTTTAAACTGCCGCCGCCTGACAAGATTCGTCGGGCTGGCGGCAGTTTTCTGTTTATCCGATTGATTTATAGGTTTTAAAGATTAGAAATTTTGAATGAACTGGTCAATATAATAAATAGCAGCACCTACGGCAGCAGCTTCTGTGCGATAATGGCATACGCGGATATAGCTGCCATCTCTCTCGAAAGGATTTAACTTTGATGCTTTTTCACGAAAATCCTCGATATAATCTGCCATATAGGCACCAACATTTCCTCCCAGTATAACATCGCAGTCAAAGCACATTCGAAGATTATTTACGGCGATTGCCAGATAATCGGTATAATCTTCAAATATATTCTGAATTCCTCGGTTAGTTCCTGATTTTAAAATATCAAAAAATTCTTTTAAATTTCCTTCTGTGAAATCAGTTAGTACATTGGCAGTACAGTAAGCATCCAGACATCCATATCTACCGCAGTAACAGCGCTTTCCATGAGGTATGATTGTCATATGACCGAATTCACCGCCTCTGTTATTGGAGCCTCCGTAGATCATTTTATTATTCATATATGCACCACCAATACTACTGCTTAGAGAAAGATATGCCACAGCATCTTTATAATCTCCTTTCCAGCTTTCTGCCAGGCCGGCAGAGTTTGCATCATTGAAGAATAAAAACGGTTCATGTATATAGTCGCTGAAGAAATTGTAAATGTTTAAAGACAGAGGAATTACGGTTGCGTATGTTACAGTCTTATGATCTTCGCCTATGATGACTGGAAGAGCAATGCCAACTCCAAGTAATTTAGAACGGTCAGGTATGTTCTTCGAAACAATTTTTTCGAATTCCTGTTTCAGAATGCAAAAGTAGTCGTGACTTTCGTGGAATGGAATTCGAAGTCTTGTATTATCAATGATATTTAAAGCAAGATCAATCAATACGATAGAAAGATGATTTCGAGTGATATCAATACCAATCGCATATCTGGAATTTGCGACACATTGATATCTAATTGCTTTTCGCCCTCCGGTGGATTGGAATTCTCCGGCATTTTCAATAAAACCAGATTCCTGCAGTGCATTAAGGTTACGAGTAGTTGTAGGAAGGCTGATGCCGAGAGATTGTGCAATTTCCTGTCGGGAACTCTGTTTATTTAAGTATAGAAATCTGAAAATGTCTCCGGATATTTTAGATTTATTAAGATACTCTTCCATTAGGTTGGCCTCCTTTTATGCAGAATATATAAAAAATATATTGCTTATATGCATATAATAGCATTTTTGTTGAGTGAATACTAGAGGATAAATAAAAACTTTTGTTAAAACATTGATGCAAATAATGTGAAAAAAATGTCAATACATAAGATGAAACAGGCTTGAATATAAAAAATGCACAAATGAATAATTATAATTTGTTATACATTCTACAAACTTACATAAAAGTATTGATATAAGTAAAACGCAGGAATATACTCTTAAATAGAAAACAGGTCAAGCAAATTAAAAAGGCGGTGAAGTAATGGACGAAATCAAGATGCGGGTCAGCGGAGTAGAGAAATCCTTTCCTGGCGTAAAAGCATTGAGCGGAATTGATTTTGCAGTAAGAAAAGGAACCGTTCATGCACTTTGTGGTGAAAATGGAGCCGGAAAATCTACACTGATGAAAATTATCATGGGATTGTATCAGGCAGATAAGGGTCAGATATATCTTGATGAAAAACCAGTAACAATCAAGAATCCTATACAGGCTATGGAAATGGGAATTTCCATGGTAGCACAGGAATTAAATTATGTGCCGGAACTTTCTGTAGAGGAGAATCTTTTTTTGGGGCGGCTTCCAGTTAACAGATTCGGAAAAGTAGACTGGAGAAAAATAAGACGGGATGCCAGACAGTTTCTTAAAGATGAGAATCTTCCATATGAACCAACACAGAAACTGAAAACTCTGACAGTATCGGATATTCAGATGCTTGAGATTATCAAAGCAGTTACAAATAATGCACAGGTTATTATTATGGATGAGCCGACATCTTCCATTACAGATCGTGAGGTTGAAAATCTTTTCCGTAAGATAGAAGAACTGAAAGCACAGGGTATTTCAATTATTTATATCTCACATAAGATGGAGGAAGTTTTCCGAATCGCAGATGACATTACAGTCTTAAGAGATGGTGCTGTAGTTTCAACAGACAGAGCGGAAGATCTTGATCTTGATACGGTCATTGCCAGAATGGTTGGACGAAAACTGGATAATGTATATCCGAAAGAAACAGTTCCGATTGGAGACAAAGCTCTTGAGATAAAGGGTTTTTCTCAGAAAGATCTCTTTGAAGATATAAATTTCCATGTTGCGAAAGGTGAGATTGTTGGTTTTGCCGGATTGGTCGGAGCTGGAAGAACAGAGACTATGAGAGCGATTTTTGGTTTGGATCCTCATGATTCAGGTCAGGTTTTCATTAATGGAAAAGAGGCAAAGATTAAATGTCCTCATGACAGTATTCAACAGAAGATGGTCATGCTTTCTGAGAGCAGACGAGATGACGGAATTATTCCTGTCAGGAGTGTTATGGAAAACGCCAGTCTTGCCAGTTTGGAAAAAATTATCTACAAGGGTTATACGCATAAGGCAAAAGAAAAACAGAGTGTAAAAGAAAGCTTCGAGAAGATGCATGTAAAGACACCGACTCTTGATACCGCTATTTCCACACTTTCCGGAGGAAATCAGCAGAAAGTACTTTTAGCAAGATGGCTTTTGTGTGAGCCAGATATTATGATCTTGGATGAGCCGACAAGAGGTATCGATGTCGGAGCAAAATTTGAAATCTATAAACTGATTACAGATATTGTAAAGGAAGGCAAAGCGGTCATCATGGTATCCTCAGAGCTTCCGGAACTGATTGGAATGTGTGACAGAATCTATATCATGTGCCAGGGTAAAATAAGCGGATGTATCAACAGAGAGGAATTCTCTCAGGAAGTAATTATGAGATACGCAACTGGCTTAAAGAACGGTTGAATGTGCGGAGGGTAAAGAGAATGAAAACAAAAAAAATAAATAACTTACAAAAATTTAGTATTTATATTGTACTGATCGTATTGTTTGTGGCATGTAGCATTATCAGTCCATATTTCCTTCAGTACAGCAACCTGATCAATGTTACAAGGCAGTTATGCGTCGGAATTCTGATTGCATATGGTGAAATGCTTCTGATTATCAGTGGATTTCTTGATCTGTCGGTTGGTTCTGTACTTGCATTGGCAGGTGTTTATTCTGTATCTGTTTACAAAGCGACAAACTCTATTTTACTTGCACTTATCGTAGCAGTAGCAACTGGTGTGGGATGTAATCTTGTCAATGCATTTTTCATTGCGGAGTTTAATGTGCCGGCATTCATTGCGACGCTTGGTATGCAGCAGGCAGCCAGAGGACTTGCTCTTTATTTTACCGGTGGACAGAATATTCTTCAGTTAGGAAATTTTGTTAAGATCGGACAGGGAATGGTAGGTCCGGTGCCAGTGCCAGTAATTCTGGTGATACTTGTAACAATTGTTGTCTGGTATCTGGTCAATAATACACGATATGGACGTGCACTATATGCAATCGGTGGAAGTCGTGCGGCAGCAGAAGCGAGTGGTATTAATGCAAAGAGAAATATTTATAAATCTTACTTATTAAATGGTATTATGACAGGACTTGCAGGAATGATTTTTATGGCAAGAAATAATGCAGGTCTTCCTAACGGTGCAATTGGATATGAAATGACAGGTCTGACAGCAGCAATCGTTGGCGGTACTTCTTTTACAGGCGGTATTGGTACAGTAAGTGGAACAATAGCCGGAGCATTTATCATTGGTTTTCTGGAAAATGTTATGAATCTTCTGGGTGTTAACTCTTATATTCAGCAGATTATTGAAGGTGCAATTATTGTTCTTGCAGTAGCATTTGATGTGGTAAGCAAATCTAAAAAATCAAGAAAAGTGATCATTGTTAAAGAAGAGGGGAATAAACAGGCGTAAAAGAGAAACTATTCTGTCGAGGAAGTGACAGTATAAGTAAATCATATTTTATTAAGGAGGAAGTAATTTATGAAAGCAAAAAAAATCGGAGCAATTTTATTGGCAAGTGTTATGGCAGTGTCTATGGTACCGGCGATGAGTGTCAGTGCAGCAGATGCAAAGAGAGTATGTTTTGTTGCAAGAGCAAGTTCAGATACCTTTGCGGCATGGCTTACAACTGAAATGAAAAAGCAGGCAGAAAAGTATGATGATATTGAACTTACCTGTGTAAGTGGCGAGGGCGATGATAATAAAGAAAACGGTCTGCTGGAAGATTGTATTACAAAACAGTATGATCTTGTTATTGTACAGTCAAATAACAATGGTGCTCAGGCTCCGTATGTGCAGCAGCTTGTAGATGCAGGAATTCCGGTTATCACAACAAATCCGACTACACATCAGAATGATCTGGATGGTGGAGATGATACTTCTGTTATGGCAGGAACGGGTACTGTTGATGCAGATCCAATCGAGCAGGCAAAAGTCAGTGCAACAAGAGCTGTAGATGAAGTTCCTGAAAATGCAAACGTTGTTGTATTGAAAGGACCTTCCGGAAATTATCATGCAGATAAAAGACGTGAAGCATGGGATGAGAACTTCTTCAGCAAACGTACAGATGTAAATATTCTTTATGAAGATTTTGCAAACTGGAACAGTGATGAAGCACTTACATTGATGGAATCCTGGGTACAGGCGGGAACTCATATTGATGCTATCATTTCTATGAACGATAACATGGCAGCAGGTGCGATTGAAGCAATCAGAGAAAATAAAGATTATTTCAATGAAGATGGAACAGCGAATTTTCTGGCATATGGTGTTGATGGAACAGCACAGGGATGTCTCCTGATCAAAGAAGGACTTCTTACTTCTACAGCATTACAGTCAGCAGCAGACCTTGCTGAGAAGAATCTGGAGTATGCAGAAAAAGTTGTTAATGGTGAAATGGAAGTAACAGATGTAAATGATTATGTAGATGCTCCGGAAATCAATGCAGATAACGTAGATGATTACATTCAGATCTATATTGATAATGGTGAACTTACCGAAGATGATGTGAAAGCAGCTGAAGAATAATTAGGTTATTAAGTGTTGCCCGGTATGCCAGAACATATCGGGCAATTACTCTAAGAAAGAAAGGGGAAGTTACAATGAAGATGTTACAGAAAAGTGCTGTTATGAGAGGCACAGATAATATGGTAATTAAAGAGATTCCTGTTCCTCAGATTAAAGACAAAGAGGTTCTTGTATCATTAGAATATGTTGGAATTTGTGGATCAGATGTACACTATTATCATAATGGATGCTGTGGCGCATACAAAGTGGATCTTTCAGAGGATTTCATGTTAGGACATGAGTGTGCAGGTACGATCGTTGAAGTGGGTAAAGATGTGGAAAATCTTAAAGTCGGAGATCGCGTTGCTCTGGAACCGGGAATTACTTGTGGTAAATGCGAATTCTGTAAATCAGGACATTATAATTTATGTCCAGATGTTGTATTTCTTGCAACTCCTCCAGTTCAGGGATGTAATGAAGAATTTATCGCTTTTCCAGAAGATATGTGTTTTAAACTTCCAGAAAATGTATCTACAAAAGAAGGTGCACTGATTGAGCCATTGTCAGTAGGATTTTATGCAGCTGAGCAGGGAAATGTAGGAACTGGAGATACAGTTGTAATCCTTGGTTCTGGATGTATTGGTCTTGTAACCCTGTTGGCATGCAAAGCACATGGTGCAGGTCAGATCATTGTAGCAGATCTTGTTCAGGCTCGTCTGGATAAAGCCATGGAACTTGGAGCAACAGCTGTGATTAACAGTGGAAAGGAAGATGCTCTTGAAAAAATCAAAGAACTGACAGGTGGAAGAGGTGCAGATGTAGTATTTGAGACTGCCGGATCACCTGTGACTATTGCACAGACTCCATTTATTGTCAGAAGAGGGGGAACAATTACATTAGTTGGAATTTCCTCAAAAGAAGAAATTAATTATAATTTTGCTCAGATTATGGACAAGGAAGCAACAATTAAATCTGTGTTCCGTTATAAGAATATTTATCCAAAAGCAATTGCAGCAGTTGCAAGTGGAGCAATTGATGTTAAGAATATTGTAACACATGAGTTTGATCTGGATCATATTAAAGACGCATATGATGAAGCTGTAAATAACAAGACAGACCTTGTTAAAGCAGTTATAAAGGTAAAATAATCTATGATTTATATTGGTATTGATTTAGGAACATCTGCTGTCAAATTATTGGCAATGGATGAAAATGGAACGATACTGAAAACAGTATCAAAAGAATATCCATTATTTTTTCCACATCCGGGCTGGTCAGAACAGAATCCGGAGGATTGGTTTACGCAGAGCGTAGAGGGAATGAAAGAACTGACAGAGGGGATTGATCGTTCCAAGGTTGCTGGAATTGGCTTCGGGGGACAGATGCATGGACTGGTAACGCTGGATGAGAATGACAAGGTCATTCGCCCGGCAATCCTCTGGAATGATGGACGTTCCCAGAAAGAAACAGAATATCTCAACAACGAGATCGGTAAAGAGAAACTGTCTGCATATACAGCAAACATTGCTTTTGCAGGTTTTACAGCTCCGAAGATCCTGTGGATGAAGAAAAATGAGCCGGAGAAATTTGCAAAAATCGCCAAGATCATGCTTCCGAAAGACTATCTTGCTTACAGACTTTCCGGATCTTTCTGCACAGATGTTTCTGATGCATCCGGTATGCTCCTTCTTGATGTAAAGAACCGCTGCTGGTCCAGGGAAATGATGGAGATTTGCGACGTAAGAGAAGAACAGCTTCCGAAACTGTATGAGAGCTGGGAAGTGGTCGGAACGCTGAAGCCGGAAGTGGCAGCGGAACTCGGATTTTCTGCCGATGTCAAAGTTGTGGCAGGTGCCGGAGATAATGCAGCAGCTGCGGTCGGAACAGGAACCGTTGGTGACGGACAGTGCAATATTTCTCTTGGAACGTCAGGAACCATTTTTATCTCCAGCAAGAACTTCGGCGTTGATGAGAATAACGCACTGCATTCTTTCTGCCATGCAGATGGAAGCTATCATCTGATGGGCTGTATGTTAAGTGCGGCATCCTGCAACAAATGGTGGGCAGAAGAAATCCTTCAGACCAAGGATTTTGCAGCAGAACAGGCTCCGATCGAGAAGCTTGGTGAAAATAACGTATTCTTCCTTCCGTACCTGATGGGAGAGCGGTCACCGCACAACAATCCGGACGCAAGAGGTGTGTTCTTTGGAATGTCCATGGACACCACAAGAGCTGACATGACACAGGCTGTTCTGGAAGGTGTGGCTTTCGGACTTCGTGATTCTCTGGAAGTAGCAAGAAAACTCGGCATTAAGATCGAACGAACCAAGATCTGTGGTGGCGGTGCGAAGAGTCCGCTTTGGAAAAAGATCATCGCAAATGTGATGAACCTTAAAGTAGATGTCCTTGAAGTTGAGGAAGGCCCGTCCATGGGCGGAGCCATGCTGGCAGCCGTAGGATGCGGAGCATATCTGGATGTTGAGACCATCGGAAAGAAGATGGCTCACGTAGTAGACACCGTTGAGCCGGAAGAAGAACTAGTGGCGAAATATGAAGAATGTTACCAGAGATTTAGAAAGTTATATCCTACATTAACCCCCTTATTTTAATAAAAAAAGATACCTGGAAATTATGATGTATGATTTCCGGGTATCTTTTTTGAGTTGTTTATTATCTCCGATAACGATTAAAACAGGAATAGATTTCCTGGAGTCTTGGCATGGCATAGCCACAGGAAATATAAGAACCTTCGGACAGGAAGGAGAGTCCGTTCTGCTCAAGCTGTCCGGAAAGAATTTCAATGATGTCTGCGACAGTGCGGTGGTCATCGGCAAGCTTTTCGATGGCATATTTGAGAAGCAGTCCAAGTGCTGCTGTCTGCTCCGGATCAATCAGCTGCTCCACGTAGCGGAGATCTACATCCTGTTTTCCGATCAGGAAACCATCTTTTCCATGTACTTTTATTTTGAGCTGTTCCGGTCGGCTGGCGTTTCTTCCGTGTGAGCGGATGGAAGGAGCCTGCTTTTTCATGATGCGATGACTTGTCGGAAAGGCAAAGGCTGATGCTTTGACAGGATTCAGAGGATACTTTCCACATAATGCCCTGACTTTTTCGGAGATATCCACAGGATGATAGGAATCCATCTGGATAATCGTGTCTGCGATGTGGAAAAATGCCCCGGAACTTCCGGCTACGAGGATCGTTGAGATCCCAGCTTTCTTATAGAGATCTTCGGCACGTTCGAGGAATGGGGTGATCGGCTCTTTTTCTCTGGCAATGACTTCCTGCATGAAAGCGTCGCGTACCATGAAATTGGTGGCAGAAGTATCTTCATCCAGCAGGAAGACTTTGCTTCCGGCTTCCATTCCTTCTATGATACCGGCAGCCTGGGAGGTACTTCCACTGGCGTCTTCCGTGGAAAAACAACGGGTGTCTTTCTTGTTCGGAAGATCATTGATGAAGAGGGAGATATCTACATCTTTGATGAAGCGTCCGTCCTCGGAGCGGAGTTTCAGGGCGGTTTCGTCGGTGATGACGTATTCGCGGCCGTCACCGGAAATATGGTTGTAGACGCCAAGCTCCAGGGCATTCAGAAGCGTGGATTTGCCATGATAGCCGCCGCCCACGATCAGAGTGATCCCCTGTGGGATCCCCATGCCGGAGATGCTTCCTCTGTGTGGAAGTTCCATGGTAACGCGCAGAGACTCCGGTGAGGTAAATGGGATCGAACCTTTCATCGGGCGTGAGGAAATGCCGCTTTCTCTCGGAAGGATGGAGCCGTCTGCGACAAAGGCGACGAGATTCTGCTCTGCAAGCTGGCTTCGGATATAGGTCTGGTCTTCGGCGAGAAGAATAGTCTGTTCCAGTTCTTTGTGATTGATATTTCTGTAAAGGAAAGCTTTCTGCACGCAGACCGGGAGAAAGTCGAAGAGGATTTTTTCCAGCGCTGTGGCGTTGATCGTTCTTCCGTTGGCCGGAAAACCGATGAAGAAACGGGCAGTGATCCCTTTTTCTGTGATCTCGCAGGCGGTCCGCTCCAGGATTTCCTGCCCACAGTGGCTCACCGAGATCAGACCGCTCTTGCCGGAGCCTTTGGCACGGAAGGTGTAGTGGCTGACCTGTTTTTCAAACTGTCTGGTAAGGTAGTCAGACAGAGTGACATGGGTAACATGATCCCTGTAATACTCACCCGGAAATCCCGCAGTTTTGTGCGAAATCCGTACACTGATATGAGAAGGCGAAGCAAAAGGATCCCCCTGTACGTGGTCGATTGAGAGGATATAATTGTCAAACTGGTAACTGCCCTTCAGAGATTTATAGGCAGGATAACTCTTTCTGTGGACAGAATGCAGAAGATTCTGTAGATCGGTGGATTGCTGCATGTAGATGACCTCCATAATCATAAAATAAATACGAATTGTAGTTTGAATATGAATAATATTATTGTAACGGCGGAGGCGAATTTTTCAAGAAAAATTTGAGAAAACTGTGAAATAAGTAATGGAATTCTTATTTTTTGATTAAGAATTGTGAGGATTGTAGAAATATGGAAGTATTTGATTTATAATGTGGGAGATATGCAGAATTGCGGGAGCTGCTTGCAGCGGAGCAATTCGTTAATATCGGAGTAAATTAATCAATCGAAAGGTGGTTTTATATATTATGGAAAGAAAAAACGCATGGCTTTCTTATGGAGAATCGGATGAGAAAGAGATGGAGAAACTTACAAAGGATTACCGCGCATTCCTTGATGCAGGCAAGACAGAGCGTGAATGTGTGACGGAACTTGTCAGAGAAGCAGAAGCCAACGGATATGTCAGCCTTGAAGCAAAACAGGCAGCAGGCGAGAAGATCCAGCCGGGAGATAAAGTATATGCAGTCGGAATGAAAAAGATCATGGCACTGTTCCACGTAGGCCAGGAACCGCTGGAAAAAGGTATGAACATCCTCGGCGCACACATCGACTCCCCACGTCTCGACGTAAAACAGAATCCTCTGTATGAAGACACAGACCTTGCATACCTCGATACCCACTACTATGGAGGTGTCAAGAAATATCAGTGGGTAGCTCTTCCACTCGCGATCCACGGCGTGATCGCAAAAAAAGACGGCAGCGTAGTCAACGTTACCATCGGTGAAGATGAAAATGATCCGGTCGTATACATCACAGACCTTCTGATCCACCTTGCAGGCAAACAGCTTCAGAAAAAAGCAGCCGAGGTCATCGAAGGTGAAAATCTCGACATCCTGATCGGAAGCAGACCGCTCAGCGAAAGCACCGATGAGAAGAAAAAAGAAGCAGTCAAATCCAATGTTCTCCGTATCCTCAAAGAGAAATATGATGTAGAAGAGGAGGATTTCCTTTCAGCAGAGCTTGAGATCGTTCCGGCAGGCAAGGCACGTGACTGCGGTCTGGACAGAAGTATGGTAGCCGCATATGGACAGGATGACCGCGTATGCGCCTATACTTCCTTTGTCGCAATGATGGAAATGGACGCACCGAAACGCACAAGCTGCTGTCTCCTGACAGACAAAGAAGAGATCGGAAGCGTCGGCGCAACCGGAATGCAGTCCAGATTTTTTGAAAATACCGTTGCAGAACTTCTGGATGGAATGGGATGCTATTCTGATCTGGCACTCAGAAGAACTCTCCGCAACTCCAGCATGCTTTCCTCTGATGTAAGCGCGGGCTATGATCCGGCTTATGGAGAATGCTTCGAGAAAAAGAATGCTGCATATCTCGGAAGAGGCATCGTGCTCAATAAATTCACAGGAGCAAGAGGCAAATCCGGCTCCAACGATGCAAATGCTGAATATGTTGCAGAGGTCCGCAGGATCTTTGACGACCATCAGGTTGCATTCCAGACCGCAGAACTTGGTAAGGTCGATGTAGGCGGCGGCGGAACCATCGCATATATCGCAGCCCTTTATGGAATGAACGTGATCGACAGCGGTGTGGCAGTCTTAAGCATGCATGCTCCGTGGGAAGTCACAAGCAAAGCCGATATTTACGAAGCAAAGAAAGCCTACAAAGCATTTTTGCTTGATGCATGAAGATATCTGAAACAGCAATAAGCAGGCTCCATGAAGGGGCACCAGAGGAGGATTTATGGACAACGATACACTGATCAAAGTAGAAGACTTATGCAAGATTTACAATCCTGGAGAAAACGAAGTGCGTGCTCTGGATCATGTGAGCCTGGAGATCAAAAAAGGGGAACTGGTAGCGATCATCGGACAGTCCGGTTCCGGCAAATCCACGTTTATGAACATGCTTGGATGCCTTGATGTTCCGACTTCCGGCAGATATTATCTTAACGGAACAGATGTGTCCGAAATGACGGACAATGAACTCTCAGAAGTGCGAAACCGTGAGATCGGTTTTATCTTCCAGGGCTTTAACCTGATCGCAAATCTGAACGCGATCGAAAACGTAGAACTTCCCCTGATCTACAGAGGCGTAGACAAGAAAACAAGGCACCAGCTTGCCGTAGATTCGCTCAAACTGGTCGGTCTGGAGAAACGTATGGATCATAAGCCAAGCGAAATGTCCGGTGGTCAGCAGCAGAGAGTTGCCATCGCGAGAGCCATTGCCGCACAGCCGCCGGTGATCCTGGCAGATGAGCCGACCGGAAACCTGGACTCTGCATCCAGCAGAGAGATTCTCGCAATCCTCAAAAAGATGCACAAGTCAGGACGAACCGTGATCCTGATCACACATGACAATGGAATTGCGGCCCAGGCACGCCGTGTGGTACGTATCATGGACGGAAAAATCGAATCCGACACAATAAATGAGGATTTTGACCAGGAGGCAGAGGCATGAAGAAGAAAAAATCCAAAAAGAAACTGCTGATCGGCGCAGGCGTGATCGCAGTTGTGGCAGTGGGCGGTGTATCTGTCCTGGGAGGCAGGTCATCCGGCGAGGAGGCAGTTCCACAGGTTGAGGTGGTAAAGGCCGGGATCGGTGATGTCCAGCAGACCGTGGAGGCAAGCGGAACCGTAGTCAGCGAAGAATCCAAGACTTATTTTTCACCGGTGAATGCCAAAGTAGACAAGGTCGATTTCAAAGAAGGCGACACCGTCAAAGCCGGAACAGAGCTGGTGGCTTTTGACAAAAAGGATCTCGAAAGAGAACAGAAAAAAGCTGATCTGAACGTAGAGTCCGGGAAATTGGACATGACCAATACGATCAACAAATCGGACAAGGCAGTCCAGAAACAGAAAGATGCCGCAGGTAATGCGGCAAGCCTGAAACAGCAGGTGGCAGCGCAGGAAGATTATGTGGCGAGCCTTAAGGCACAGATTTCTCAGGTAACAGCCAATGCACAGGCACAGGCAGCAGCAGAATCTGCAAGAAAAGCAGCCGAGGCGCAGGCCGCCCAGGAAGCTGCACAGCAGAAAATCCAGCAGGAATATGCAGCCGACCTCAGTACATATCAGAACAAAACACTCCCGGCATATCAGAATAAGCTGAATGAACTTAACAATACGATGAATCAGACTCTTCAGGAATACAATCAGTCCGAGAGTGAGTATCAGATGGCTTTTCAGACCTGGTCGGCGGATCAGACGGACGAAAATGCAGATGCACTTTCCATTGCAGAACAGTTACGGAGTGAGTCACAGATTGCATATCAGGACGCAAAGCGTGACTACGAAGATTATAAGGCACAGAAGCCGGAAGCACCGGTGTTATCTGATTACACAGGAGAAAGTTCTGCAATCGTGTCAGATGGAACCAAGACAGAAACATCCTCTGATTTTTCGGATACTACAGAAACAGCGGCAGTAACAGCAGATACCTCTGCTCTGGAATCTGAGCTGGAAAAAGCCAGCAGCGATCTTGCAGAGCTCCAGTCCAAACTGTCCAGTGAAGAAGCAACTGCAGAAGCAGACCCGGGAGCTGTGACCGAAGAAGAAAAAGAAAAAATGGAGATCACCAACAACCTCGCAGAACTGGATCAGATGTCAGCCAAGGAACTTGTAGAAGCAGCCAAAAAAGGAATCCACGCAGATTTTAACGGCGTAGTGACAAAGGTTGCTGTTGTGGAAGGCTCTACAACAGCACTCGGTACAGAACTTTTTACCCTTCAGAATACAGATAAAGTAGATGTAACAGTAAATATATCCAAGTATGACTACGACAAGGTTCAGGAAGGACAGAGCGCACAGATCACACTTGCAGGAAAAACATACGAAGGCGAAGTTATCAAGGTCAGCCACATTGCGACGCAGAATGAAAAAGGTGCATCCCTGATCTCAGCAGACATCCGTATCAAAAATCCGGACGAAGATATTTTTCTCGGCGTAGATGCCAAAGTAACGATCCAGGCACAGAAAGCAGAGAACGTTGTCGTTCTGCCGTCCGAAGTTGTCAACATTGGCAAAGAGGGTTCTTTTTGTTATGTCCTTGAAGATGGCGTGATCACCAGAAAAGATATCACAACAGGTATAAGTTCTGACGATTATATCGAGGTAACAGATGGCATTGAGGCAGATGAACAGGTGATCCGTGATATCGGTTCCCTGCAGGAAGGAATGCCTGCACAGGCCGTGGATGCCAGTGCGGAAGGCGTTGATGGAGCAGATGCTGTTCCTGCCGATGCAGAAGATGTGGTTACAGAAACAGAAGAAGGTGCTTGATGGGTGGAGTGTATGAATATATAAAAATGGCAGTCCAGAACATCCGTGCAAATAAAGGACGTTCTTTTCTGACTATGCTTGGGATCATCATAGGTATTGCCTCGGTTATTGCGATCGTTTCTATCGGTGAGGGAACCAAGAATCAGATGAACAGTGAGATCGACGGGATCGGTGCCGGTAAGATCGCGATCAGCGTCAGCAGTGATGCCATGACAGAGGACGAATGGATCACACCGGAAGATGTGCAGGAAGTCCGTAAACTGGATGATGTAGAGGGAGTCAGTGTTTCAAACAGTTATGACGGTGAGACTGTGACCGGCAAGGGTACTTTTTCTATTATGTTAACCGGCGAAGGCCCGGATGCCAAAATGATCAATAACTCTGAAATGAAATACGGAAATTATTTCGGAGAGCAGGAGACCGAGGAGGGCAAAAACGTCTGTGTCATTTCCGATTCCGATGCCAAAAGACTGTTTGGCACAGATGATGTCGTGGGTATGAGCCTTGATATCACCTGTTATGATTCTTCCAAATCATTTCGTATCATAGGTGTCACGACTCAGAAAGAAAATGGAACTTTTGTAAGTTATACTTATGATGGAATGCCGGTTACGGTGAATATCCCGTATTCATCCATGGATGATCTGGTCGTAGGGTCTGATGAATTTTATTCGATCACTGTCCAGGCAGACAAAACACAGGATTCCCAGGGGATTGCAGATCAGATCGTTCACCTGCTGGAAAAACGCCATCAGTGTGCCGGAGAAGATTATTTCCAGGTTGAGAGTTTCCAGGATATCATGAAATCTATGAACGAGATGCTTGGCATGGTCACGACTTTTATTTCTTTTGTGGCCGGAATTTCTCTTCTTGTCGGTGGAATCGGTGTCATGAATATCATGCTTGTGTCTGTCACAGAGCGAACGAGGGAGATCGGTATCCGTAAATCTCTTGGAGCCAAGACTGCTTCTATCATGCTGCAGTTCCTTGCAGAAGCAGCGATCCTGACAGTCATCGGTGGTCTGATCGGAATCCTGCTCGGTGTGCTGGCGGCATATGGAATCTGTACGGTCATGAGTAACAGTATGGGAATGGCAATCTCACCGGGGATCAGCCCGACAGTCGTGCTGGCAGCGACTTTGTTCTCCTGCGCGGTAGGTGTTTTCTTTGGAATCTACCCTGCAAGAAAAGCCGCAAAACTGAGCCCGATCGAGGCGCTGAGACGAAATTAAATATAATGAAGATCCTTCATCTTTCCCGAGGTGAAGGATTTTTTGTGCAAAAAATGTGACCGATTTCATAAAATCTCCTTATTTTTATCACATAAAGGTCACAAATCCAGCCTATATTGTTAGCTGTAAGCAACAGAAAGCAAAACAAAAAATCAAAATTAAAATAGAAGAGAGGAATTGATTATTATGAAACGTAAATATGCAGCAATGGTATTAGGACTGACAATGGCACTGACTTCTGTAAATATGGCATATGCAGCAAGTGATACTGCTGAGACAACAGAGGCTGCAGCAGAGGACGAGAGCGCAGATTCCACAGATACAACTACAGATGAGGCAGAAGCTACAGAAGTTTACGGTGAAGTTACAGAAGTCGGAGAGGACAGCATTACGATCAATGTAGGAACTCCAAAAGAAGGACAGCAGCCGGATGGACAGGACCCGAAGGGTGAAAAACCAGAGGATGGCAAAGATGAGAAGGCAGATGATTCCAAGGACGAGAAAGCTGACGACAGCAAAGATGAAAAAGCAGATGATTCCAAAGATACAGAGGAAAGCACAGATGAGTCCGCAGACACAGAAGCAGCAGACGAATCTACAGAAGACAGCACAGACGAGGCAGCAGCTGATGAGAAAGATGCAAAAGTTCCAGATGACAAGGGCGAAGCTCCATCCATGCTGGATCTGACAGGAGAATCTCAGACGATCACAGTAACAGATACTACAACTTACGAGAAGGAAGCTCAGCCAGAAAAACCGGACGAAGCACCGGCAGATGATCAGAAAGCAGATGATTCCAAGGATGCTGACAGCGAGGACGCCAAAGCAGACGACACAGACTCTACAGATGAGTCCGCAGACACAGAGTCCACAGATGAAACAGCAGACAGCGACAGCACAGATGCAGGTGCTGCAGATGAAACAACAGACGAATCCGCAGATGCATCTGACAAAGATGCAAAACCAGACGATACAAAAGCTCCGGAGATGAAGACAGAAGCAATCGCATTCTCAGACATCAAAGTTGGTGATACCATCAAAGTTACTCTTGATGCAGATGGAAATGCAACAGCAGTTGTTGTAATGAATGCAGGTGCACCAGAAGCAAAAGAAGATGCAGCACCGGCAGATGACAAGAAAGATGACGCATCCAAAGACGACAGCGAAGCTGCAGAGACAACAGATGACAGCGCTGACGCTGAATAATAAAACAGTCGACATTATCTGAATTTGACGTAGAAATCCGCATAATTAACAGGCAGGTACTGTTCACAGGTAATATCCCGCGAGGTGTTTTGCCATAGATATGGCAAAATCCCGAGACATACGGGGCAAAATGCTATCACCGAAGGTGATGTGGAATGCATTTTGACCAATACTGTGAACAGTATTTGACAGACAAAATGACCGGGAGAGTTTTTGATCCCGGTCATTTGTCTGTCTTGATATCAGTAAATATCACCCGCACATATGGCAGGATTCGCAAGCAGACGGCGCGGTTGCACAGCCGCCAAGTGCAGTTTCTCTCAATTCAGCAGGAAGCTTTTTGCCTACGGTGAACATGATCGTGATCATTTCATCGAGAGGGATAAGCTGTGTGATGCCTGCGAGGGACATTTCCGCAGCGACCAGTGCAATCGCAACACCGGAAGCATTTCGGTTCTGGCACGGATATTCCACCAGACCGCCAACCGGGTCACATACAAGCCCGAGCATGTTCATAAGCACGGTAGAAGCGGCGTAGGTACACTGCAGTGGCGTACCGCCCATCAGTTCTGTAGCGGCAGAAGCGGCCATGGCAGCTGCAACACCTGTCTCTGCCTGACAGCCACCGACAGCACCGGCAACGGTTGCATTTCGCATGGCAAGATATCCGATCGCACCAGCATTAAAAAGTGCTTTCTGGATATCCTCGTCAGAGAAATCATAAACTTCCTGAAGTGCAAGAAGAAGTCCCGGAACGATACCGGCAGAGCCGGCAGTAGGAGAGGCTACGATCAGTCCCATGGAAGCGTTTGTCTCCAGAGTCGCCATTGCGTAGGTGATTGCTTTTTCCAGGACATTTCCACAGATCCCTTTACCGGAAGCAAGATGCCTGGAAAGCTTCTGTGCTTCACCGCCGATCAGTCCGCCCATAGATTTGACAGGGGTTTTGACCGGGGAAAAAGCGGCATCTTTCATGATCTCAAGGACACGTGCCATCCGTGAATTTACACTCTCGTCGGTCGTCTCACCGACAATAATCTCCCTCTGGCGCATGATCTCAGAGATCGGAAGCTGATGATCCTGGCAGAGCGTCAGAAGTTCTTTTGCATTTTTAAAATCCATGATAAAAAATCTCCTTCCTTACATCTGCACGATCATGACTTCGTGGATATTTTCGTGCTGGCGGATCGTGACTCCGATATCCTCCGGAAGACGTCCGTCAGATTCCACGATCGTATAGGCGATCTCGCCTTTGGATTCGCGGAAAAGACGCATAAAAGCGATGTTTACGTTTCGGTCGCTGAGGCATTTGGTGATGTATGCCACAACGCCCGGTTTGTCCTGATGAGTTACGATCACGGCACTGTATTCGCCCGTGAAATCAACCTGTACGGAATTGATCCTTACGATGCGGACTTTGCCGCCTCCGAGAGATTCTCCGCGGACGGTCATTTCCTGACCGCTTTCGTTGACCATATGGATGTCAACAGTGTTTGGATGGATATCTGTTTCCAGCTCATTTGGCGTAAAGGTGAATTCGAGTCCCTTTTTTTCTGCAATCTCAAAGGAGTTGCGGATACGCATATCGTCTGTGGAAAATCCCATAATACCACCGAGCAGTGCGCGGTCAGTACCATGTCCTTTGTAAGTTCTGGAAAAAGATCCATACAGTGTAAATTCAACTTTTTTCAGTGGACCATTGATCATTTTCTGTGCGAGAAAACCAATGCGGGCAGCTCCGGCTGTGTGGGAGCTGGAAGGACCGATCATGTTTGGTCCCATTACATCAAATACGCTGATAAAAGACATTTTAATTCTCCTGTGGCTGTGGTGTTTTTAAGATAAATTTCTTATAAATAGTGTCTACGATGATACCGATAGCGTTGTCACCGGAAATGTTGCAGGCTGTTCCGAAGGAATCCTGTGTGATGTAAAGTGCAACCATGATGGCGCAGATCGCGCCTTCCGGATCTCCGGCTTCTGCGCCGAATACCATGTACAGGAACGGAAGAGCAGTCATGATGGAACCGCCAGGAGCTCCCGGGGAAGCAACCATTGCGATGCCGAGTGTCATGATGAACGGAATGACAGTTGCGAGACTGATCGGAAGCTGGTTCATCAGACAGACAGCAGTTGCACATGCGGTGATCGTGATCATGGAACCTGCCATATGGATGTTTGCACAAAGTGGTACAACGAAGTTACGGATCTGGGAGCACACGCCGTCAGCTTCTGCACACTGCAGATTGACCGGGATCGTTGCAGCAGAGGACTGTGTTCCAAGAGCTGTAGTATACCCAGGAACCTGGTTTTTTATAAGGGTCAGAGGGTTTTTCTTGCTGACAGAACCTGCGATCGTGAACTGGATAAAAATGCAGATCAGATGCATTGCGATAACAACAAGGAAAACTTTCCAGAGGATTCCAAGGATCGAGAAAGTTTTGCTGATTTTGCATAAAAATGCGATTGACGTCTTCGTGAGTGTATTGTATCATCAACATATAAATGAAGCAAATTCATAGTATTTATGACATGGTTGAAAATTTTTCATAATAAGAGGGAGGGCGTCATGGAGATCCGTCAGGTGCAGTCTTTTGTTCATGTTGCGAGATTTGGAAGTTTTTCCAGGGCAGCGGAGACTATGGGATATTCACAGTCTGCCATTACGGTCCAGATCCGGCTTCTGGAGGAAGAACTCGGTACGAAGCTGTTTGACCGTATGGGTAAGAAAGTCAGCCTTACGCCGCAGGGGAAGCGTTTCCTGGAGCATGCCAACCGTATCCTTTATGAAATGAACAGGACGATAATGACGATGAATGAGGACAGGGAGCTTGAGAATCCGCTTCATATTGGTACGATCGAATCTCTGTGCACAGCGAAGTTTCCACGTATCCTGAGCCAGTTTCATACGCTTTATCCGAAGGTGAACATACAGATCACGCTGGATTCACCGGAGAAGCTGATCCGTATGATGGAGCACAATGAACTGGATCTTATCTATATCCTGGACACGCCGCGCTGGAATAAGGAATGGATCAAGGTCATGGAGGCAGCAGAGCCGATCGTTTTTGTTGCATCTGTAAATTCTGAATTTGCATTGAGGAAGGAAATGGTGCTTCAGGATATCCTGAGAGAACCTTTTTTTCTGACGGAAAAAAATGCGAACTACAGGCAGGCGCTGGATCAGCATCTTGCGCTTGAGAACCGCACGCTGGATCCTGTCCTTGAGATCAGCGATACGGAATTTATCATTAAGATGGTGGAGCGAAATGACGGACTTTCGTTCCTTCCATATTTTGCAGTGGAGAAATATATTCGCAGCGGCCGGATTGCCATGCTTGACGTGACCGACATTGATATCTCCATGTACCGCCAGATCTTCTATCATAAGAACAAGTACAAAACCCGCGAAATGAGCGAATTCATCCGCCTCATAACCGAGTCCGAAAATGCCTGAAATGCACCTTCAAAATATAAAAATAAAAAAAATAAATTTTTTTCAAAAAAAGTGTTGACAAAATGACAGTTATACTATAAAATACATTTTGTTGTGAGCGACAAGTACTCACAAAACAAAAGAGATGTGCGTTTAGCTCAGCTGGATAGAGCGTTTGGCTACGGACCAAAAGGTCGGGGGTTCGAATCCTCTAACGCACGCTAATTTAAGAAGCTGGAAACCTTGAAAAATCAATGGTTTCTGGCTTTTTTTGTGCTTGTTAAATTGAGTTCGAACCTGTGACAAGGAAAATTTAGGTGAAATTAGCTGGCAAATGCCTTTTCCATGATACTCAGATTTTCTTCCGGAGTCAGTGGATTGTAGATATACCCCAATGTTGTTGCGGTGTTGCTGTGACCGAGGCAGGCACGAATCTGATCATGAGGAAGACCAGCAGCATTCAGGCGACTTGCATAAGTCTTTCTCAGCTCTGCGGCATTCATATGTACCATTTCCTGTACAATCGATATTTCCCATTTCTTCATGTCAAGATCTCGCCAGCGGAGCGCACACAATTCTCCAGCACGTAATCCCATCAGAAAATTGCAAACGATGGATAAAAAGCGCGGTTCATGTTTCTTATCATATGATTTCCAGAGATCCTCAATGATATTATGATATTCGTCGGTATTGTAAACCTGAGTTTCACTGGTTGGCTTAGACACCTGACGGAATTTAACGGTTACCTTGAGTTCAGGAAATGGATTACGGGCAATATATCCATGGTCTTTCGCATACTCAAACATCTGTTTTGGAATGGTTTTTATCGTCTGCCAGGCGTGACTGGATAAATTATATTTTTTGATCAACTGGTTGGCCCAGGAATTGATATCCGAGACCTTTATTTCCTGTAAGGGTATCTGAAAAAAATCAGTTCCATCAAAAAATCTTCTCCAGTGTTTTCGGTGGGCACAAATAGTGTTAGGACTGTCAGTGATAGTTCTTTTGTAGGCGAGCCATTCTTCGAAAATATCCTGCAGGCAAACAGAAGTGGATTCTATATAGTATGGTTTTAATGCATCCAACAATTCACCGCGGGTTTTTCGTTGAATCCGTTTGTCGTAGTTCTGGGGATTGGCAGTGTACCAGACATCTCTTTTCTCGTTGTAAAAGATTGTGTACTTGTGAAGTTTTTCTACTTTTTTTCTGGTTAGCATTTTTTCAATATCCGCTACCGTTTCCTCATCAATTGTACCATCGATAAAAAGATTTTCCAGTCTTGATTTTTTTACTTCAGTCTGCATAGTTAATCACCTTTTTATCTTTAATATGTGATTTTAAGATGCAGGGTGTCTGAAAAAGGAAGGTGTTTTTTAATTGTATAATTTTGTAGTAAATTTAGTTGAAATTTGGAACTCAAAAGTATATAATGTATTTATGGAACTCAAAAGTTGGGAGGTGAAATTAAATTGAGTCCACGCACTGGCAGACCGACAGATGCGTTGAAAAATCATGATCTGAAAGTGAGAGTAGATGATAAGCTCTATGATCGATTGCTTAAATATGCAGATGATAATAATATTACCAAAGCTGAAGCAATAAGACGTGTATTAGATGAGCATTTGCCGAAAAATTAAAAACCAGTCCAACTGCCCTGACAAGATAGTGAACTGGTTTATATGAGTCTGCCACAGGAGTTTCCCTGCAGCTAAATCTGATTATAGCACCGTGGGGAGGCTTCTGGCAACTTATTAACTGCTGCCGGAGAAAAAATCTGACAGCCGATTATGTACAAAAGGAGTCAATCATATGGAACTTGATTTTTTAATCACTGAACTGGATGAGACGACTATCCAGATCGACAAGATGAGATACCTGACAACACAGATTTCTACTAAAGCAGGTGAAAAGACAAAGCACGCAAAGAATGCTCTTCAGTATGATTTTGAAAGTCAGGAAATTGTCAAATGCGCGGCTATTCTTTCCGATTATATCGAAGCTGCGGATGCAGCAATTAAAAAGGCAGTTAGCGCGCTGGCAGAATACGATACTAAACTTCAGGCAAGAGATATTAAAGAATCTCCTGCAGAAGTTGTGGTGGATGATGTTGTAGAGTAGTTACAACATTATACACTGCATTTTTGTAAACAAATCAGAGACTTCCTGCATGGTTAACATCTGAGCAGCACGCATTGCATTCCGTGCATTTTTCCAGTCGGATTTTTTGAAGACCCGAGAGGAAGGATTGAATTTGTTTATCCAGTCAAGAACCTGATTAACAGAAAGCTTATTATTACTCAGATATGGAATATCCCACATCCTGAGACGGTATCCCATAATAATGGTAAATAACTGGCGGAAGGCGTACGCATCATGATCGGCAATATGATGCTCACTTCCGCCTTTTTTTGCATAAGATTTCCTAAAGAAAACAGACCAGTCATTCTCAGTGCGGAGAACCACACAGCTTTTACCAATTGACTTATATTTTCTGTATTGTTCGATTGATGTATAAGGTCGTGTTTCAAAATTTGCTATTTCATAAGTGGTTTCATTTATCACGGGATATACTGTATGGAATGTTTGCGGATCTGGAAGTCTTTTTAAATCAAAATCCATTCGAATGGAGCGGGTGATGTCTGTTGCACTAAAATCTTTAGCATCATTATTTTTTGCCAGATCACGAAATCCAGTGAATTTTTTTGTGGTACAGGATAAAGGACCTGTTCGGGAGAGAACTTTAGTCATAAAGGCAAGCCTGTCCTCATAAGAATCAGGTGTGTACCCTGTAGAATAACTATTGTGAGCACAGACGCCATCAGGAGCGAGTGATACATTTCCACGCGTAGTTATATTAAGCAGATCAGATTGCTGATGTTTCAGTTGCCAGATGTCTGAACTGCGATTGTCTGTTAATTTCAGGCGGGCTTCCTGAAACAATCTTGCAAAACCAAACAGATTCAGCCTGTATACAACCTCAGAAGGGGCGTCACTTATGAAACCGTCAGTGGTCACACTGAAACAGTTATAATCAAGAGTATTTAACTGATTCATGGCAGCGATAAGGCAGCATCGTACACCAGCGGTGGTGAGACAGGCATGTACAGGGGAAGTGATCCGGGAGCCACCAATATTTTGCATTATTTCTTTATAAGCATCCCAGGAGCTTTTTTCTACAACATCCTGAGCAGTTTTTCCATACAAAGAAGTAACTGCTGTTTTCAGCAGAAAATCCGGAATGGTGCCTTTTCCAATGGTGTCCTGTACACATTTGCGATCAACTACAAGTTGTTTGACAGTATGGTAGAGACTGTGGGATATCTGAAGGTCATCATCTACTAAAACAGTACCAACATATACACGGACGGCTGTGATTTCAGCTCCCAGCCGGAGGGCAAGATAGATTTCAGGTCCTGAAGCATAAACACCGTCTAAGCCCTCTGATGATTGAGGAAAAATGAGACAGCCTTCCACTGAAACAGGGATGCAAGGGTACTTGACGGATTCCGGAAAGCGGAACCTTATGTAACCAAACATAGGATCAAAAGGTGTTCGAAAATCCTGTAGTATAATCGGGCGATTATATATTTCACGTTGAATAACAACAGAATTACACCAGTCTACATCAGGTACCAGACACATACAGGTAGGATATGCATTTATCAGATCATAGTCATATGTAGTGACCTTATCATAATATCCAATGATAGAAGATCCATTATACCCACCATGATATGCGTTTTTGGCATACTCATGTAAGATTCTGCAGTCATCATTTAATGGGACCAGAGAGGTATCTTCTATGTAAGAAGGTTTATTGTATTTATTTATGATTAACTGACGTCCATGAGAGATTCTGGTCAGTCCTCTGAATTTCCTGTCAAAATCATTTGCATTATCAGGAAGAACATTAAGTGCTTTTGAAAGCTGTGGTACGGCCGATCGCACTGCAGCAGAGGAAACGGTCAAAGGCATAGTTTGGTTTTGCCCCCATAAAGCTGTGGAATATTGAAGTACGATGATACTGTCTGTTATGGCATATTCCATATACTTAACGGGGTTAGAAAGAAGGAAAGAGCTCATGTCAGCAAGTTCCTTTTTGGATATTTCATGTTTATATATGTTAACGATGTTACCAAGGTGTTCAAGTTTTTTCTTTTTTGGTGGTGCGTAGCATAACGTATCACGGAAACTGATCTGAATGGGATAAAAACGCCAGTGCCATGAACAGGTGCGAGGGTGGATATACTGCGGTTTCAGGGAAAGCATCCCACCTTGTATATCCTTCAACTTATGTAAAAAATTCCATCCTGTTAAATCAAAAGAAGTAAGATCTGCTTTGTTTGAGTGGCAGATCAATGTTACGGGAATAGCAGATTTATCAGAGTCACCGAAGGAATTGTAATATCCCAAGCACCAGGCAGACTGGTCAGAAGGATTGTAGTTCTTGTCCTGCCTGTTAAGGTTACAGTTCAACAGAGCCTCTTTCTCAGCAGGATTATCACAACATTCTATTGCTTCTTTTGAAGTAGAGTAAATCTGTCTGGCATAGTTATGAGAGTCTTTTCCAGACTTTCGCGAATGAGAAACCCAACGTTGTGTTTCGCGATAGTCAATGCCCTTTTCGGAAAGAGATACCTGAGGATAATTCGTTAAATGGAAGTTCTCAATCATCCATGACAGGGCAAAAGAAAGAGGAAGTCTGTTACCATTGAGAGAGTAGAAGATAACTTCCACAATCTGATCTATATTAACAGGATTCCAGAATGCAAACTGCCAGGTGATAATTTCGCGAGAAATCTCATCATCCGCAGAACCTGTAACATATTCGGTATCAAGGGCAATGGTGATGCGGAACTCGTTTGAAAGCATATTCTTTATGGAAGGTAACGTGCTGAAAGAAAATGCAATATCAGGATACGGGGGTTCAAACCGGGACGATGGGTTTCCCATAGTCAGGTTTGAACCCGCTTCAAAAGCCTTATTCTCTGCGGTTTTTCCTGTGGCGTAATGGTATCCTGCCACGCATATGGTACGGATTCTGATAGCAGATGAAAATTTCGCTCAGATGTGGTATATATTCTGGATCCTGCCGTTGATTTTTATCGGCTTAAATCAATTCATGGTCCCAAAATATCAGAGTACTTTATATACAGGGAGGATTTTACAGATTTACATAGTAGTCAGTATTGTTCTTTTAATAATTCTGACTCTCTTTTATGCGATATTTCTTATGATGGCATTAAGTCTGAATAAAAATGCAAGGCTTCAGCAGGAAAATCATTTCCTTTCTCTGCAGCGCTCCAGATATGACAATCTTTGTGCGGCTATTGAAGAGACAAGACAGGTGCGCCATGATATTCGGCATCATTGTCTTCAGTTGTCTGCACTGGCAGAAACAGGAGATATGGAAAAAGTTAAAGAATATCTTTTACGTGCGGACAGTAAAATGCCAGGTATTGATTTCCATTTCTGTGATAATCAGGCCGTAGACAGTATACTTGGATATTATTCGGATCATGCAAAACAAGAAGGTATTCCTTTTCTGGCACAGATTGATATTCCAGAGAATTTTGCCGGGGATGAGATGGATATATGTCTGGTGCTCTCAAACCTTCTGGAAAACGCAATAGAGGCAAGTCTGAAGACAGAAGATTCCAGAAGAAAGATTGTTATAAAGATGTATTTGCATCATACACATATTCTTCTGATTCAGGCTGAAAATAATTTCGATGCAAAGATACTGGAAAAGAATGGTGTTTTTCAGTCTACAAAACATTCGGGAAATGGAATAGGAATTCAATCCATACGCCATATCACAGAAAGAAATGGTGGTGCCAGCAGCTTTACATATAAGGATGGTGAATTTATGGCAAAAATCATGATCCGAATATAAAAGAAAGATTATCGATTGGATTGAGTTTGTGAGTAATGCAAAAAACACAGGAATATATTCATTCTGTTTCACGCATATTTATACCGTTCATCTCTAGACGACACATATGGTGCTTATTGGTGATACATGTAAGGCACGCATCAGCGTAGGTGTTATCGGCAAACATATCGAACCATGTACTGGCTGGAAATTGCGAGATACCTACAGTTGATTTCCTGCCATCCCTGGTATCAAGGACTTCAAAGAGATCCCGGTATTTATCAAGATCGAGTTCCATAAGACCGAAATCATCAATCACAAGCAGCTCCAGTTTGGTCAGAACACTTTCGCATGATGCTCTGCTTATTCTGCTGGATGAACCGACCAGTAATCTGGACAGCCTGAATGAAACAGTGATCCTGAAGGCTCAAAAATCCGACAGAATATGCTCACACAAAGAGGAATTATTTCGGTTGCTTTCGGAAAGTGTAATTATCTCGACATTTGGATGATTTACTATTTCAGGCCAGCAGGCTTCTGCAGGTTCCTGTAAGACGCCAAGAACAGGAATCTGTCCATCAAGAAGATGTAAGATTTCCTCACGGAATAAAGCAGCTTTTGCCTCATGTGGACCAAGCTCATCCATAATGAGCAGGGAACAGTCAGAACACATGGAAAGAATCCTGCAACCAAGACAATTGAAAGTATCTGCAGTATGCTCATTGGCTTTTCCGCACACAAACAGAAGATTCTGTTCATTTGGATCTCTGGATTCTGTCAGATGATACATATGGACAGAATACTGATCTCCCAGATATTCTTTTGTCCGTACGGTCAGAAATCCGTCTGCAGTTCCCTGGTAATTCTTTAATATTTTTTGAAGCAACGTAGATTTACCAATCTGTTTTTTTCCGGTTAAAAATATATGTCGAGCCATATCAGAATTCCTTTTTATTTTGTAGTAATACCGATTATTTTGCCATGCTATCATTTATGACAGTTCTGTAATCAGGTCGAACTGTTTTGTTTCGAACATCCCAGAGAATTCTTCCATAAGCGGAATGTGTGACTTCTTTGATTTGTCCGTCTTCATTTAAATGGGTGTGAACCCAGTCGGTGATCTTATGTACATTTTCCAGTGTGTGTTCCTCAGATGGAAGCATGTGTTCCATAAGAAAGTCAATGTATTGTTCGTCCGGAGTTACCCAGGTTTCGCGGTGAGATTTTTCATAGCTTGTTTCAGGATCATAGCCAAGTAAAAATAATATATTAAAAAGAGAGAAAAACCATCGACCATTCCACTGAGGCGTTAGTTGTCGGCCAAATACATCCTGCATGATCTGTTCCCGGAGTAAGTTCCGTCTTTCAAGATGTGTGGTGTTACAGCACCATGCCCGGCTCATTTCAATGGACTTCATCAGTCCGTTCATACCATGGAGTGCGGGGGTCATTGAACTGAATACAAGATCAAAGGCATGTTTATAACCTGCTTTTTCGATATCTAATTTTTGAAAGTCACATACATAAAGACAGGCATTACTTAATCCTTCTTTTTGAATATGTTCCATTCCGTGTGAGATCATTTTGTCGGAGATATCAAGTCCGACTACTTTATGTACGTGCCTGGCAAAGGCAGCAACAAAACGGCCGGGTCCACATCCGATATCTGCCACATCATAATTTTTGTCAAGAAGTCCCTTTTGTTCGAGATAATTTATTGCACTGACAACACGTTCATTTCCTTTTTGATTCTTTTTGCGTGCATTTCCCCAAAATTCTGCACGTCTGTTCCACATTTCTACCGACTGCTCATTCATATCTGCAGACTGAGATTCCTGCAGAGAAATAAAGTAATCCAATACAGAATTCATTTAAGCTCCTCCCTGAAAATTGCTTCATGAATTATTTACAGGTAAACAGATGGTCCGTTCACATCCGTAACGGTCATGTGCTGTTATAACATCCATTTCAATATCATATACGGATTGTAGTGTTTCAGATGTAATGACCTCCTTGGGAGTGCCGAATCCAACGACTTTTCCTGTTTTCATGAGGAGAACCTTAGTACCGACAGAAAAAGGGTGCTCAGGGCTGTGTGTCGACATGATAATGCAGTATCCCTGACGGGCAAGTCCTGAAATTACATTCATGAGAAGCTGATGATTTGCATAATCTAGATTTGCTGCCGGCTCATCCATGATAAAGATTTTTGCAGACTGACAGATGGCCCGGGCAATTAAAACCAATTGTCGCTGTCCGCCACTTAAAGATGTATATTTCTTGTTGGCAAGATGCAGTGCATTTACTTTTTCCAATGCAGAGAAAGCAGCCTCACGGTCAGGTTCTTTTGGGGTTTCAAAAGCCGAAAAATGGGAAGCACGTCCCATAATTACGACATCAAGAACGGTATAGGCAAATACGGGGGAATGGTATTGAGGAATATAGGCGATCATATTTGCCAGTGCCTTCGTTGTAAAGTCATGAATGTTTTTTCCGTCAATGGCTATTTTTCCATCAGTAACAGGAAGGGTTCCCAGCATCATGCGGAAGAGAGTTGTTTTTCCGCAGCCATTAGGGCCAAGCAGGCAAAGTACATCACCATAGTCGGCATTGCAGCTGATACCTTTTAAAACATCTCCATTTCCGTAACCGCCAAAAACATTTTCTATTGTCAGAAGCATAAACTATGCACGCTCCCTTCGTTTGATAATAAGATAGATAAAAAATGGAGCACCCATGATGCTTGTAACAACACCAAGTGGAAGTTCCATGGATAAAATGGAGCGGGCAATGTCATCAACCAGTATCAGATATCCGCCGCCAAGCATAGCGCTTGCAGGTATCAGTCGGTTATAATCCACGCCTACCAGTGCGCGTGCCAGATGTGGAATCATTAATCCCACCCATCCGATCAGGCCGCCAAGGCAAACAGCTGCAGCACTGAGTAGGGTTGAAGCAATGATAAAAATCAGACGATATTTACGAATATTTATTCCAAGACTTCTGGCTTCTTCTTCATCTAAAGTGAGCAGATTGATCTGCCAGCGAAAAATAAAGATCATACTTAGTCCAATGATCATTGGAATGACACTCCATACAAAAGAATTCATAGTAGTCTTGGTCAGACTGCCCATGAGCCAGAAGGTGATCTGTTGAAGAACGTCATTGGGATCTGCAATGTATTTGATCATGGTTACGCCCGCATTGCAGAGTGACATGATCATAGTTCCTGTCAGTACAAGACTGAGTGTGTGAGAGTGTGCAGACTTTCGGCTGATGAGGTAGGATGCGGCAACTGCAATCACACCGCCTGCAAAAGCAGAAAGCTGAGTCACCCAGTTTGAAGCTCCGTTTAAAATAGCAAAAGCAGCACCAAGACTGGCACCGGATGAAACACCAAGGATGTCCGGAGATACCAGCGGATTGCGAAACATTCCCTGATAAGTGGAACCTGCTACTGAAAGGGAAACTCCAATAAACAAAGCGGAGAGGATACGCGGCAGACGGATATTCCAGAATATGGTAGCTGCCTGCGGCAAAATATCTCCCTTATAACCAAATTTTGATAAAAATGCTTTCAGTACCTGAGAAGGCGTAAGCGGATAATATCCGACTCCAAAGGAAAGTATTATAATTATAAATAAAATTACCAGCATAACTGTCAGTAACAGACGATGATGTTTTCGCTGGCTGGTATTTATTTCTTTAGCGTTATCTGTCAAATTCATGATCACTCACCTTGTGTAACTTGACTAACTGAGTTTATGGCGCTATACTCAGAAAAAAGCGAATTGTTTTTGAAAACTATTCGCATATATATTATAATGCGAAAAAGTTGTATAGTCAATTTAATAAACGTCAAATCTGACTGAATATGGAGAAAAGAAGGGAGAGAATTTATGAACAAAAAGCACAGACATCTTTTGGCGTTGCTGTTATGCTTCGTGATGACAGTCAGCCTTTTTGCAGGTTATTCGGAAACAAAAGCGGCTTCGGAAGAGACAACACAGAGTGAGGAGCAGACTGAAACACAGGAAACCGGGGAAACACGTGAGATCACAGATATGGCTGGAAGAAAGGTTACTGTCCCGGCAGCAGAAGATATAGAATCTGTTTTTTCGACAGGCCCGGTTGCTGCAATTTTTATGTATATGGTTGCACCTGATAAACTTCTGGGATGGAATTATGAATTAAATGACGTTGAGAAGTCAATTATTCTGGAAAAATATCATGATCTTCCGAATTTTGGAATGGGAGATGCGATCAATTATGAAGCTGTAATTGCTGCTAATCCTACAATTGCACTTAATTGTGGCAAAATCAATGATGCAATGGTTTCTGACTGTGATGCGTTATCGAAAAGTCTGGGAATCCCGGTTATTGCAGTGGATAACGAACTCAATAATTCGGCAGAGGCGTTTCGATTTATGGGTGAACTTCTTGGCGTAGAGGATCATGCAGAAGAGCTTGCTGAGTATTCAGAGAAGATATTTACAGATATTGCTTCACTTGCGGATATCCCGGAAGACGAGAAGGTCAGTGTATATTTTGGCAATGGAGAGGATTCTCTGGAAACTGCACCTAGAGGATCTCAGCATGCACAGATCCTTGATGCGGTCAATGTAACCAATGTTGCAGATCTGGAACTTGGAGACGGATCTCGCGTTCAGATTTCAGCTGAACAGCTTCTTGCGTGGAATCCAGATGTGATCGTTGTAAATGGTGAACCAAAAGCAGACAAAAGCGGAAACTCTGCAGCAGAAGATATTCTGAGCAATCCAGACTACGCTTCGTTAAAAGCGGTACAGGATAACAAAGTTTATGGAACTCCAAATGCACCGTTCAGCTGGGTGGATCGTCCGGCCGGACCCAATCGTCTGATTGGTATGCGTTGGCTCTCCGCAGTGGTTTATCCAGAATACATCAAATGTGATGTTAATGAAGAAATACGTGAGTTTTTTAATCTTTTCTATCATGTTGATCTATCTGATGAACAGTTGGAAAATGTTCTTAAAGGAACTTTATAAATGTCAGGCAGAGACGTGGAATAAGACTATACAATGAGATAAAAATCTCCGGTTCAGAGTGAACCGGAGATTTTGGCATATTAAGAAAAGTCATATCTTACGAAGTATTGCACTTCCATGCAGATCACATACAGGATCTGCGAAGAGATGGTTTTTCTGACAGAATTCATCAACAGCTTTTTTGCAGCCGGAGAACTGTGTGCTGTACACATCATGGATCAGAAGAACTCCGCCTGTAGAAAGGCGTTCATAAAACAGTGGAAGCGCAGCGGCAGTCGGAGCGTAGAGATCAGCATCCAGAGATACGAAACAGAAATCTGCATCTGTAATATCGGCAAAAGTATCCGGAAACCATCCTTTATGGATTACAGTCCGTGCAGGATCAGGCATAATGCGAAGAACAGAGTCAACATCAGTAGAAGAGAAATCACCTGTTCTGGCACGGGACAGATTACAGGAGGTCTCTATTGCCACATCTTTTTCTGAAAATCCCTCAAAAGTATCAAAAAGATGGATTTTGCGATCTGGAAAGGCAGCACTGATCAGGGAAGAAAATTCACCCTGAAAAACACCGAGTTCGGCAACATCTCCCGAAATATTTAACTGATAGATCTGCTCTGATAAGAGACGCATAACAGCAATCCGTGCATCGAACATGCGAAGGGCAGATGGATCACAAAATGGTCCGTGATAACCTAAGCTTTCCATCTGTTTTCTCATAGAGTTACGTCGTTCTTCATCTAATACACCCAGGATGATCAGATCCGGAAGAAGTGCAGCTGCATCATCTGGGGAACAGACAGGAACATGGCCAATATGCTGTCCATGCTTCCGGGAATCATTATCGGCAAAGCACAAAAGTTTACAGGAACTGCCAAGTAGTCTTGCAGTCATCTGTCCAATCTGTCCGGCACCAAAGATTACAGTTCGATATACAGGTTTTGTCATCATTTTGCGGCAGCCTTTCTGTCGGCACGAACCTCGATCATCTGTCCTGTGATGGAGATTGCTATTTCAGCCGGTGTTTCTGCTTTAATCTCAAGTCCTACAGGAGAGACAATCCGTTCCAGTTCTTGTTCAGTAACATCGTACTCTTCCACAAGCTTGCGGAAAACAGCAGCTTTTTTTGCACGGCTTCCGATAACCCCGATATAACATGCTGGTGTGGCAAGAAGCTGTGCCTGTACGATTGTGTCATAAGCATGCCCACGTGTCATCACGCAGCAGTAATCTGCATCTGTGACAGAGATACTCTGGTCCAGATGATTAAAATCACAAAGTATCGTTTCAACTGCATCCGGGAAAAGCACAGGATCAATAAATTCCGGGCGGTCGTCCAGAACGACACAGCGGAAATCAACACTTGCTAATATTGGTACAAGCTTTTGCGAAACATGTCCACCACCAAATACATAGACAGTTCCGGATGTGCCTATTTGTTCTGAAAACAAATCATAATCATCACCGCGATAACGGCATGGCTGTGCAGACAAGGACGATAATATGGATGAAGGAACAGCGGCATTTCCGATCAGGCCATAAGAAGGGCTGTAAAGACTCATGCCGGAGGTTGTCTTAAGATCACAGATCAGCCAGAAATCCTTTCGTTCCTCGTATGATTTTGCGGCAGTTTCTGTAATCTCTGAAATAACCGGATCATTATGATCAAGATACTGGAAAAAGACGGTAACATCACCACCACAGATCATACCGATATTCTCAACATCCTTACGGTTCAGTCGGAATTCATGTTCGCAGGATTCTTTTTTCTCAAGAATATCCTGAGCCATAAGTTCAGCACGATACTCGACAGCGCCGCCGCCGATAGTGCCTGCAATTCTACCGCTTTTTCCGATCAGCATGCGGGATCCGGCACCTCGTGGAGTCGATCCTGATGATGCTGTGATGGAAGCAAGCACAAGGTCATTTCCCTCCAGAAATTGCTGTTTTATTGTCTGAAATAATGTTCTCATATAAAAAACCTCCGGTAATTTTGTATGTTAAAGTGTTATGTAACAGATGGATTGTATCATATCCTGCAGCGCGCGAGCCTGCTTTAACTGGCGTTCGTGTGATTTCATCGCTTCCGGACTTTTGCATTTATGCAGATTGTCAGCAAATCTTTTTTCGATAGATACACGCTGTGTTTCCTCAATCAGTTTATCAGCCAGAAAAACAATAGCCGTTTCATCCAGTTTTGTTTCTTTTAAACCATGATGCTGTGAAATGATCTGGCTGATTTCGGGATAACCTAATTGTAAGAAAAGGTCACCGCCTGTTTTTGTGTGATGTTTCTGAAGTCTTGCAATATCATGCAGAAGCGCACCGGAGCGGATGAGCTGCTGATCAAAAAGATATCCATGAACTTTAAGTATATCACATAAACGGCAGGCCAGTTCCGTAACGGCATCACTGTGAGCCTGTACATGCTGCGGGAGATCAACAGAATTCCTGAGCATCCGACATAATTCATCATTCAAAACAGGATGCGGCAATATGTAATGTGAATCAGATAAGGCAGCATTTCCCTCTACATCTACTCTTAGATGATAATAAGAGCCGCATGGAAGCCGGAACTTCTGTATGTCAGATATTTCCGGATAAAGCATCCATAAATAAAAAGAGATCACATCCGTATGAGCGACAACCGCAATATTACTGTCCGAAGAATGAAGAATCCTGGAAATCGCCTGTGAAAAGCGTGTACCGGATTCCAGAGGAGTCTCTGCTCCTGGAATCGGACATTCCGGATTTTTGCCACGTGCCTCATAAATCGCCGGCCATTTTTGACGTATTTTATCAAAAGAAAGGCCGTCCCACGATCCAAGATTTCGTTCTGACAGTTCGGAAACAGTCAGATGTGGAAGGGCAGGTGCTATATGACTGGCTGTATCGACAGCCCTTGATAAAGGACTGCAGTATATTGCAGAGATCTTATCGGACAGTTCCTCGTGCAAAAGGACTGCCTGTAAGTGTCCAAGCATGGATAAAGGCAGGTCAGTCTGTCCGATACAATAAGAATGTTCATCCGGATATTGTGGCTTTCCGTGTCGTATCAGATAAAGATCACGCATTAAAAAATCCTCTGAAACAATTTTCAAATATTTTTTCTGAACAGTTTCGTGTTTCTTCTGAAAAACGCGCATATCGTTTCAGAAACTCTTCACCGTATGGTGTCAGTTCACTGTGACTTCCGTTTACACCGCCCTGGCTTCTGCTGATCAATGGTTCGTGAAGTTGCGATTCCAATGTACGGATCAGATTCCAGCTGGTGGAATAGGAAATGTGCATATGCTCACAGGCATCGCGGACAGAGCCTGTTTCATGGATCAGCGTCAGAAGCGAATAAAGCTGTTCATCAAAGAATACTTTTTCGCGAGCCAGCTGAATGTGGATTTCTGAACGGATCAGACTCTGGTTGTGTGCATGGAGAAGCTCGGCATAATCCTCTGGTGTGTCGGCATCGTGAATGATTCCGGGATCCTCCACATTCAGAAAATACATGGGTGTGCCGCAGTGCTCTACAGCACCTTCAAGACCTGAACTGCCGTCATCTTTCAGGATGGAATCAATAAGTGAGGAACGGAGCAGGATCGGGTGACCGGGTTTACCCTCACAGACCGGAGTTACAAGAGGATGGTCTGCGGAGAGCATTTGAGTGACAGTCCGGGCTGTAAACAGTGGAACGTCCACAGGGGTAAAGAGCACTGTATCAACCTTGTCTTTCAGATACTCCAGTCCGATCCGGACAGAATCAAACATATGAGTTGTTGCATAGTCTTCGTTTCGAAGAAAGATTACATTATTGGAGGCAAGATGGCGCTCCAGCACATCTGCCTTATATCCTGTTACCACAACTACTTTAGAAATCCCGGCCTGCCGGAAATTATTGATCACTCGCTGGGCAATGGAAATGGATCCAAGCTGAAGCATGGGTTTAAAGTCTCCCATTCGTGATGATTTTCCGGCAGCAACAATCAAGGCACCTGTCTGCATGATAGTCACCTCCTTAAAGGCATTGTATAAAATTGGTATTATTATATCATAAAAAAAAGAAAATTGTGTGAAAATAGCCAAATTTTATTTAATTGTAATTTGCAATATTGTAAAAAAGCATGATAGAATGAATATATACATAATGATGTGGACAGGAGAACTTTTTCATGGATAAGATTTTTGAAATTACCGCAAAAGAAGTTACCATACAGGTAAAAGATGAGCGTACGGGAGTTGAATACAGCCGGACACTTCCGATGGATTATTACGAAAATGCAAATGTATTAAAACTCAGCGGTGAGAATCTGGATGGAAGCAGTTCTTCCATTGTTTTCTATTCTGCCAGAGGAATGGAAAGACTCAAAGATCTGACGGGCAAGGGTGCGGATCATGATCCATGCGGAACACATAAGCCGGAAGATCAGTAACATAATAGGGACATTTTTTTAACAGGAGGGATGCAAGATGATCAAAAAGACATTGAAGATCAATGGTGTTGAGAGAATCCTTATTCTTGATAAGGATGAAACACTGGCACAGGTTCTCCGTAATCATCTTCTTCTTACGGGATGTAAGATTGGCTGCGGTGAGGGCCATTGTGGAGCTTGTAACGTAATTATGAACGGAAAAGTTACAAGATCCTGTATCTATAAGATGAGTCGTGTTCCGGATAATGCAGAGATTACAACCATTGAAGGTGTGGGAACAATTTCTGATATGCATCCGATCCAGGTTGCCTGGATGGCATACGGATGTGCACAGTGTGGTTTCTGTTCTCCAGGTTTCATTATCTCAGCGAAGGTTCTTCTTGACAATAATCCAAGCCCGACTCGAGAAGAAGTAAGAGAATGGTTTAACAAACAGCGTAACCTTTGTCGCTGTACCGGTTACAAGCCGCTCATCGATGCAACTATGGCAGCAGCAAAAGTTATGCGTGGCGAGATGACAAAAGAGGATCTTGTTTTTAAACAGACCGGTGATTCTATTGTTGGTACAAATTATATTCGTCCATCAGCAGCACAGAAGGTAACAGGTACCTGGGATTTTGGTGCAGATGATGCCTTAAAGATGCCGGAGGGAACTCTTCGTCTGGCACTTACACAGGCAAAAGTTTCTCATGCGAACATCCTCAGCATTGATACAACAGAAGCAGAAGGCATGCCGGGGGTTTTCCGTGTTATCACTGCAAAAGACATTAAAGCAGCCGGCGGAACAAACAAGATTAATGGTCTTGTAATGCTTCCGAAACACAATAAGACAGATGGATTTGAACGTCCGGTACTCTGCGATGAGAAGATTTTCCAGTTTGGTGATGCGATTGCAATCGTAGCAGCTGATACAGAAGAACATGCACGTGCAGCGGCAGATGCAGTTAAAGTTGAGATTGAAGAACTTCCTGCATATATGAATGCAATGGATGCGATCGCACCGGATGCGGCAGAAATCCATCCAGGTGTTCCAAATGCATTCTTTGAGACAAACTGTATCAAGGGACCTGATTTTGACTGGGACAGCATTCCGGATTCACAGCAGGTAGAGATCGAATCCTACTGTTCACGTCAGCCACATCTCCATCTTGAACCGGACTGTGGTTATGGCTACATTGATGAAGATGGTATGATAACAGTGCATTCCAAATCTATCGGTATTCATCTCCATATGCCGATGATCGCTGATGGTATCGGCGTTCCGATGGAGAATTTAAGAATTGTTCAGAACCATGCGGGAGGAACCTTTGGTTACAAGTTCTCTCCGACAAATGAAGCCCTGATCGGTGCAGCTGTAAAAATTCTTGAGCGTCCTGTATCTCTGGTATTCAATCAGTTCCAGAACATTACTTATACAGGAAAGAGATCTCCTGCATTTATGAATATTAAACTTGCGGCAGATGAAAATGGTAAACTCCTTGCTCTCTGGGGCAACAATTATGTGGATCATGGTCCATATTCAGAATTTGGTGATCTGCTTACCATGAGACTTTCTCAGTTCACAGGCGCTGGTTATGGAATCAATTCTATCCGTAACAAATCTACAACAGTATTTACTAACCATGCATGGGGATCTGCTTTCCGTGCTTACGGTTCTCCGCAGTCCTATATGGGATCTGAGATCGCAATTGATGTTCTGGCAGCAAAGATGGGAATCGATCCGTTTGATATGCGTGAAATGAACTGTTACAAGGAATCTGAAGGAACCACGATCCCGACAGGTTATCCGCCGGAAGTATATTGTGAGGAAGCACTGTTCAAGACTGCACGTCCGTTGTATGAAGCAGCTAAGAAACGTGTTGCCGAGAAGAATGCAGCTTCTGATGGCAAGATAAAATATGGTATCGGTGTATCTCTTGGTGTTTATGGCTGCGGACTTGATGGTGTTGATACATCCAATGCTTTTGCAGAACTGAATCCGGATGGAACTGTTACAATGTATGCTGCATGGGAAGATCATGGACAGGGTGCGGATATGGGCGTTCTTGTATCATCTCATGAAACACTTCGTCAGGCCGGAATCAGACCTGAACAGATCAAACTTGTTATGAATGATACTAAGACATGTCCGAATGCAGGTCCGGCAGGTGGTTCTCGTTCACAGGTTATGTCAGGCAATGCATGCCGTCTGGCAGCAGAAAACCTTGTTGCAGCAATGAAGAAAGAAGATGGAACGTTCCGTACTTATGACGAAATGGTAGCGGAAGGTCTTGAAACAAAATATGAAGGTAACTGGGTAACAACCTTCTGTGCAGATCATCCGATCGATCAGGATACGGCACAGGGTGATCCGTTTGCAACTTATATGTACACGATTTTCCTTCCGGAAGTTGCAGTTAATACAGAAACCGGCAAGGTTACTGTTGAGAAATTTACATGTGTTGCCGATGTAGGTACGATCATGAACAGACTTCTTGTAGAAGGCAACTTCTATGGTGGCCTTGTACAGGGTGTGGGTCTTGCTCTGACAGAAGACTTTGAAGATTTGAACCACGATACCACTCTGAAAAATTGTGGTATCCCATACCCGAAGGATGCGCCGGATGATATTGAACTTCATTTCAATGAAACCTATCGTCCAAGTGGCCCTTATGGCGCTGCCGGCTGTGGTGAGGCTCCACTGGATGCTCCGCATCCTGCAATCCTGAATGCAATCTACAACGCGACAGGTGCACGTATTACACGTGTTCCTGCCCGTCCGGAAAGAGTTCTTGCAGCATTGAAGGAACTTGAGAAATAAATCATAAATCTGATTTTATCATGTGATATAATGAGGGGAGACGGTAAACTGTCTCCCCTTTAGAGACGAAAGAATTGTATTGATCCGGTTCACAGCAACGAAAGGAGTGCAGGCTATGACATATATACAGGAAAGAGGTTCTACTCATGTGTATCATGTAAATCGAATGTCAAAGGAAGAGATGGATCATATGATCAGTCTCTGCGTCCATGATCAGCCGGCGTACTGTGTTGCGGCCTGTCCCTTCAAAGTAGATACAAAAGAGATGCTGTTTTATGCTGCAAAAGGAAATTTTAAGAAGGCTCTGGCAATCTATGAAAAGATCACTCCATTTCCGATGATTCTCTGCGACGGATGCACGGCTCCCTGTGAAGAGAAATGTAAGCTTTGTGAAATTGGCGACGGTGTATCCATACGTGAAGTAGAGCGCGCAATTGTCCGATATGGGGAATCCGGAAAACGGAGCAGTGTTTTTCGTATAAGAAAAAAGAAAAAGGCAGTAATTTTCGGGTCAGGATTATTTCCACTGTTTCTGGCAGGGGAACTGGAGCGGAAAATGTATCCTACAACTATTTACTGTCAGGAAGAAAATTATGAAGAGTATATTGCAGCAGCTGCACATCTGTCGGAATCTGATTGTCGGAATGAAGCGAAACGTCTGAAATTCATGGATCTTGTTTTTGAATTCGGATGCAGTCTTGATCCTGTATTTATCAGAGAAAAGATGGAACTGGCAGATGTGGTTTGTGCATCAGAAGAGATTGCACAAAAGCTGGCACCACAGGAAGAAGCAGATATAGAAATCATGCTGAGAGAACAGGCCAGGATCGTCAGCGGATCAACACAATCAGTGATGGATGCTGCTTTTTCTGCAAAGAGAGCCGCCCTGACGGTAGATCTTCTCGTGCAGAATCTTTCTCCGTACAGCAACAGAGGCAGTGAAGGAGCAGTTACTACCAGGCTTTATACGAATATAGAAGGCATCAAAGGGTCAGAAAGAATCCCCTGTGGTGCAGAGGGATATTCGAAAGAAGAGGCTGTTGAGGAAGCAAAGAGATGCATACAGTGTCATTGTGATGAGTGTATAAAAAGCTGTGTTTACTTAAGTGAATATAAAAAGCATCCGGGGCTTCTGGCCCGTGAAATTTATAATAATACCCAGATTATTATGGGAGATCATCCAATGAATAAAGCGATGAATTCCTGTTCACTCTGCGGACAGTGTACGGTGACATGTCCGAACGGATTTGATATGAGTCAGGTTTGCAGATCCGCAAGAGAAAACATGGTATCCACGGATAAGATGCCATTGGCGCCGCATGAGTTTGCGTTGATGGACATGTTGTTTTCAAATTCAGAAGCTTTTTTATGTAAACCTCAGCCTGGATTTGATATTTGCAGATATGTGTTTTTTCCAGGATGTCAGGCCGGAGCGATTGCGCCGGATGTAGTCATGGATGTATATGAAGACCTGTGCAGAAGAGTTGAAGGCGGGGTTGCACTGATTCTGGGGTGCTGTGGTGCAATCAGTGAATGGGCAGGTCGTTATGAAATGACAGAAAAAGTAAATGAGCAGCTGAAACAGGAGCTTGCAAAGCTTGGCGATCCTGCAATCATAGCAGGTTGTCCGAGCTGTATGAAACAGTTAAAAGAGAGTACTGGTGCAGTGGTCACAGGAGTCTGGGAAATTCTGAAGGAAATCGGACTTCCCGAGACGGCCAGGGGACTGGAAGTACCGGTTGCAATACATGATGCCTGCGGTGCCAGAGGAGATGTACATACACAGGATACGATAAGAGAGCTTCTGACCGAAATGGGATGTACAGTTGAAAATACAGAATATTCCAGAGATCTGTCTCCCTGTTGTGGGTATGGCGGCCTGACGGCATATGCGAATAAGGATATGGCAGCCAAAATGGCAGCAAAATGTCTGGAACGTTCAGATGCACCATATGTGACATATTGCATGGCATGCAGAGATCGATTTGTCAGAGAAGGAAGAGAGTCCAGACATATTCTGGAACTACTGTATGGAGATCATGCCTGCAGTATGCCGGATATCAGCGAGAAACGATACAACAGGCTTATGCTGAAAGAAAAACTTCTGAAAAATATCTGGAATGAGGAACTGATGATGGAAAAAAAAGATTATACCGTGACCTATACAGAAGATGCGATCCGAATGATGGATGAACGTATGATCCTTAAGAGTGACGTTGAGAGAGTGCTGGCAGATTACCGAGAAAGTCAGGAAGCAGTCCTTGATGAAGAAACAAAAGAACTGGTAGCAAGAAGTCGACTTGGAAATGTAACATTCTGGGTGCGTTTTATAGAAACAGAAGAAGGGTATCTGGTACGCAGAGCATACAGTCATCGAATGAATATTATGAAAAGGGTGGGACAATAATGGCAGTTGAGAGAAACTATTATACGATTGATCCGGAAGGAAAGCTGACCTGCAACAAATGCAAGGTTCCACTGGTAAAAGGAAAAGCAAAATTCATGTATCTGGAAAACGGTTTTCCGGTTGAGATGCCGGTCTGTCCAAAGTGTGGTTTTGTCTATGTTCCGGAGGAACTGGCTCTTGGAAAAGTTCTGGCAGTGGAACGTGCACTGGAGGACAAATAAATGAACAGACATCCGGGTGGTGAGGCACAGACACTCCATCTTCTGGAATATGTCAAATTCAGGAAAGGAATGGAAGCCCTTGATCTTGGAGCGGGTGAAGGTGAGACCGTGCGAATCCTGAAATCCCTGGGAATAAATGCACATGGAGTGGATCTTTCACCACGGAGCAGGGATGTACAGAAAGGAGATTTTCTGAACCTTGACTACACAGCAGAGAGTATGGATCTTTGCATCAGCCAGTGTGCATTTTTTGTCAGCGGAGATCAGCAAAAAGCTGTTTCAGAATGTTGGCGTGTATTGAAAAAAGGCGGATTACTCGTGTTGTCAGATCTGGATCAGGGAAATCTTGTAGAGGTTGTTAAATGTACAGGATTCTGCATTCTTCACCAGGAAGACCAGACGGCTCTCTGGAGGGAATATTATCTGGAAGCAATCTGGAATGATTCATTCTGCTGCGAGGAGTATAAGCTTCTGCAGAAGCAGTATAAAGGAAAAAAGCTAAGTTATACGGCAGTGATTGGCAGAAAGGAGTAGCATATGGACCTTTATGAAAGAATAGCGGAACTTGGGAGCATGGGATATCATTGTTCGCAGATGATGATGATCATGACGCTGGAAACCATAGGTGAAGAAAATCCACAGCTTGTAAAAGCTCTGGGTGGTCTTGGCGGAGGAATCGGTTATTGTGGAGATACATGCGGATGTCTGACAGGAGGTGCCTGTGCGATAGGATATTTCCTTGGCAACCTGGCACCGGAGGAGAAAGAAGATGTTCAGATGAAACCGGCTGTGCAGGAACTGTATCAGTGGTTCCGTGAAAAGACGGAAGAAGAATTCGGAGTGTTTTATTGTAAAGATATCACACATCTGGACTGGGGAGTGATCATGGAGAGATGTCCTGCACTCATCGCAGAGACATACATGAAAGTTATGGAAATACTGACAGAACGGGGGATAATTGAAGTTTGATTACAATTGGTAAAACGAAAAGCGTCTGTCCGGTATGTATGAAGGTACTTCCGGCTAAAAAATGTATAGGTGAAGAGGGGATTTATCTGACAAAGGAATGTGATCTTCATGGGAAATTCCGGACACTGATCTGGGAGGGAAGTGTAGCAGATTACCTCTCCTGGGGAAGAGAAAATCTGTCTGCTGAGACTCCTGTAAATCCAAAGAGTAAAGAAAAGGCCTGTCCGAATAACTGCGGGCTCTGCGAGGAACATGAACGAAAAGGCTGCTGTATGGTTCTGGAAGTTACAAAGCGCTGCAATCTTCATTGTCCGGTCTGTTTTGCTTCGGCAGGTGAAAGTCAGGAGAAAGGAGATCCTTCTATCTGTGAAATAGAAAAACAGTTTGATTTTCTGATGGAGCATGGAGGTCCGTTTAATATACAGCTTTCAGGCGGTGAGCCGACGATGAGAGATGATCTTCCTGAAATCATACGTATGGGAAGAGAAAAAGGTTTTACATTTTTTCAGCTGAATACTAATGGGATCCGCCTTGCAGAGGAAGAGGAATATGCCAGAAAACTGAAAAAAGCGGGACTGAACACGGTGTTTCTTCAGTTTGACGGAGTGAGTGATGATGTTTATCGGACGCTTCGTGGACAGGATATGATGGAAGTGAAGAAGAAAGCTGTCCGGAACTGTTCCGAGGCGGAGCTTGGAATTGCTCTGGTACCGGTCATTGCCCCCGGAGTGAATGATATGCAGGCAGGGGATATCCTGAAGTTTGCTCTGGATCATATGCCATTCGTACGAGGGGTACATTTTCAGCCAATCAGTTATTTTGGCAGGTGTTCACAGGAACGCCCGCAAAATCCGATCACGATACCGAGGATGTTGAAGCTGATCGAGGAACAGACAGAGGGACTCATGAAAGCAGAGGATTTTGCCGGAGGCGGAGCTGAGAATCCATACTGTTCTTTTCATGCGAGTTATCTGAGAAAAGGTGAGAGAAAATTAAAGCTTCTTGAAAAGAAATCCGGAAAAGGATGTTGTTGTACAACCAGTGATGATTCCAGACAGTATGTTGAGAACCAGTGGAGCTACAGTACAAAAACTTATGATGAGGGTGAGATGACGCAGACAGACGCACTGGATGAGTTTCTGAATCGGGTTCATAATGAGACCTTTGCAGTATCAGGAATGCTTTTTCAGGATGCCTGGAATCTGGAACTTGACCGTCTGAAACGCTGCTATATCTGTGAAGTGGATTCGGAATATGGTATGGTACCGTTTTGTGCCTACAACCTGACTAATTCGAAAGGAACATATTTATACAGAAAGTGAAACGAACCAATATTGATGAAATGATCTGTAAGCAGGAAGGTATTGCAGAAGTTACGAGAGAAGCACTAAATAAAATACAGCTTGCTAAACTGAATGCTGTTCTGAAAAGAGAAAAAGAACGAGAGGGATTTTACAGGAATCTGCCGGAAAAACTGGAAAATCTGGATGCTTTGAAAACATTTCCGTTTACGACAGAGTCGGAGCTGGCGAAAAACAGTGGAAGGATGCTTCTGTGTTCACAGGGAGAAGTCCAGAGAGTAATCTCAGAACAGACGAGTGGAACAACCGGTGCCGGTAAACGTGTATTTTACACAGAAAGAGACTGTGAACATACGATAGAGCTTTTTATGGCGGGACTTGGTGAGTTTATTTATCCTGGAAGTACGACTATGGTTGCCATGCCGTTTTCCGGTCCCTTCGGTCTTGGAGAACTGATCGCGGAGGCCATCAGGCGTATAGGCGCAAAACCTCTCCTGACCGGAACTGGCAGAACTTACGGCGAACTAAAAACAATTCTGGAAAAAGAGCAGCCGGATACTTATGTCGGTATGCCGGTGGCACTGCTTTCCATGCTCAGAATGTGTGGAAAAGGCAGTATAAAAAGAGCTCTGGTATCTGGCGATGCCTGTCCGGAAACAGTGATGAATGCGATAGAAAAAATTCTGGAGACACAGCTCTGGCCGCATTATGGTTCCAGAGAGATGGGGCTTGGCGGAGCCATCTGCTGTGCTGCTCATGATGGCATGCATATGCGGGAAAATCATTGTATTATGGAAATCATAGATGAAAAGGGAAACGTACTTCCTGATGGAGAATGGGGAGAACTGGTGATCACAACCATTGGAATGGAGGCACAGCCTCTGATCCGGTACCGGACCGGAGACTGTACACGTATTATTCCGGGAAGATGTATCTGTGGAAGTGAAGTAAAGCGCCTGGATTTTGTGAAGCGGATCAGTCAGCCCGGAACGATCAGAGAGATGGATGATGTGTTGTTTCAGATTCCGGAACTGGTAGATTACAGTGTCAGGATCACAGAAGACAAAAAAGAAATTACAGCACTTCTCACATCAGACAAAGGAATGGAATCACTCAGGAATGTTCTGACAGACGGAGATACCATATCTCTGAATTGCAGAAAAGCAGAATGGAAAGATACAGCCTTATATTCTGCAAAACGCGTGATACTCTATTATACCGGATAATATGGACCACCACAACAGGAATTATTTGTATGCTCCATCATCTTACCTCCCAAGGAAAAAATACCGGGCTATCCATCAGGACAGTCCGGTATTTTTTAATTCTAATTATTCACAAAGTTTGGAAAATTCGTCAGCTACAAACTGAACTTTTGGTCCAATGATTACCTGTACGGAAGTTTTGCCAGGTTTGATAACACCAGCAACACCAGCAGATTTGATTACTTTATCACTGACTGCAGTAATATCTTTTACTTCAAGTCTTAATCTTGTGATGCAGTTGTCAATGCTTGTGATGTTTTCTTTTCCGCCACAGCCTTCGAGGATTTTTGCTGCGATTGCTGTGTAATCGTTGCTTCCTAATTCAACTTTTTTCTCTGCTTCAAGATCGTCGTCATCTTCTCTACCAGGAGTTTTCAGATCGAATTTCTTGATTGCAAACTGGAAGGAAAATATTTGAAACTGCCTAAGATGACGGCTGTCAGAATGAAGCTTCATCGTCCGATATCAGAAAAATGGAAACTGAAATTTGTGACAGTCAGCAGGGAGCCATCCGGAAAATACTTTGCCAGTCTTGCTGAGAGCTTCGATGCAGTATGCGTGGAAGATCTGAATCTGAAAGGGATGGCAGGAGGACTTCATCTTGGAAAAGGTGTACATGATAATGGATATGGCCTGTTTCTGTCTATGCTGGAATATAAACTGGAGGAACGAGGAAAATATCTGATCAAAGTAGACCGTTATTTTGCATCCAGTAAGATTTGCAGTGTATGCGGAAATAAAAAAGAAGAATTGTCTTTATCTGATAGGATTTATTACTGTGAATGCGGTAACAGAATGGACCGCGATGCAAATGCAGCAGTTAATATCATGAATGAGGGAAAAAGAATCTTTGCAGAATGTGCATGACAGCACAATAAGAAGTCCGTAACCGGACTAATAAAAATCGCGGGGCACGCGAGGATAGCTTGTAGATACTTGGCTCAGTAGAGCCATTGAGCAAGAAGCCCCCACTTCAAAATCAGAGATTTAAGTGGTGGGAGCATGTCACTTTTCCTTCTGAATTATTTGAAGTTTCTGACAAGATCTGTATAAAGGATGTTAATGCCGATTTCATCCCCTCTGGAATATTTTCAGGAAAATCAATTGCTCCGTCAATCTCTTTATTTTCTATCTCAAACTGCATTTCTTCTATGCCAAAATCAGCAGCCTTTGCATATTCCGAAATTGCATTCAGCATATTGCTGTCTCCTGAATATTCCAGTAACTGCTGTGGAATATCTGTGTAGTCTCTCGAGAAAAAAATATCTTCTCGAAACCATTTCATAGCTTTCGTGCAAACTGCATCGTTCATTGTACATGCAACAGAAAAGAACAACTGATTCTCTGCCACCGTCTCGCTGATCAGTTTTCTTCGAGCTTTATCTTCTGTAAAATTAAATTTCTGCTGTTCTCTTGAAAATACTAAGGCTTTCTGCCCCTTCGGTGCATGATATAAAGATTCTCTTATAATTTTTTCCTTTGTTGCCTCAAATGAGTACCAGTATTTAATACCATCAGCAATATAGTCAAATGCAAACTCTGTTGGATTATTTGCAGAATAATCATCAAGTAAAAACGGTACCACCGGCATAGAAGCTTTTTCATGCTGTATTCTCTGTGCATTGCGGATAAACTGCACTCCCAGCCAGAAAGCTCGTATTACATTACTTTTACCACCACCATTTTTTCCGTAAATGGCAGCTCCCGGTAAAAGTTTCATCTTATTTTGTTCAATCAGGCTTTTTTTGAAAGAGCTAAGCCCTACTGCTTCCATTGAAAGAACTGCCTCGTCTCTGAATGATCTGTAATTTTTGAATCGAAATTCTATCAGCATAATTTTCACCTCTGATTACAGTATATCCATTTTTTAGAAGAAATACGATTGATTTTATTCATTATTTTAATTTTTTTGGCTTGATTTTCAAATATACATTTTTATAAAAAACGCCAGCCTGAGTCTTATTGAAATATCAATATATAACCCAAGCTGGTGGCTTTTTTACATCGTTCTGTTTTACTGTAACTCAATCCCCCATATCTTACAGTCCCTCGTGCCAACAACCGCCATATTATCATATACCGCCGGGGAGGCTTCGATGACGCCGTCGCTGATGGACAGGGTATCATTAAGTTCTCCTGTTTTGCCATCGAGGAGACGGACATCGCCGGTGCTGTTGCAGTAGAGGACTTTGCCGGTTCCGTCTTCGTTGTAGACGCAGACCGGTGAAGACCAGGCGTAGGAAGAGGAGTCTTCCCAGGCTTTGGAGCCGTCGGATTTCTTAAGGCAGGCAAGAACGCCGGAAGCGTTGTCGGAAGTCTTGGAGACTGTGACATATATGTAATCGGAAAGGCTGTTTTTGCCACAGGCGATCGTGGACTGGACACCGCCGGAAACGCCGTCGTCTGTGTAGCATTCATAATCTGTGTGCCAGATGATCTCTCCTGTCTCTGCATCGATCTTCCAGATTGGGATGGTCGCAGAATCATTGCTTCTCCATCCCAGACGGAAGGAGGTACTTACATACAGGTAAAGATGACCATTCTCAATTTCCAGAACCGGTGTGGAGTTGGAATCGTCCAGGGTATCCTGTACCCATACAAGCTCCAGAGTGTTTAAGTTCAGACACATCAGGTTACCACCGTTGTCTGCCATAAATACATAACCTTTGTAAACAGCCGCGCTATCCTCCATACCAAGCCAGAAAGACTCTGTGCTGGATCTTGTTCCATAATAGCGCCATTTCACGATCTTACCCGGATTGATGGACAGAGAGCCTGTCTCCTTATCATAGCTGGTATTCAGCTTGATGAGATACAGGATCCCATTTTCTCCCGGATAGATCAGAGTGTCTGTCTCTTCATCGACCAGTGCGGAACCGTCGAAGAAACTTAAAGAACCTCGAAGGGAAAACTCATCATTGTCCCCAAATGTGTACATAACACTGCAGTCGATCAGATTGACAACAAAAACTCTAGCAGTTCCCTCGTCGCTGTTATATCCAGCCCCGACATACATGATCGGGTATCCTCGCGGATCGAGTGCGCCTGCACCTTTGAAGGTGTAGCCCAGATACAGAGGATCACGTGTTTTTTCTCCTGTTTTGAGATCGAGGAAATAAACATTTCCGTCCATGCAGGCGTAGATCACTTCCACCAGATCGTCGTCTGCCTTGGCTTTTTCTGTCATGTTCATGTGGGCTTTGACTTCTTTTGGCCATTTCATCAGCAGTGGCTGTCCGGTCCAGCCGCTTCCGGTCCAGACGGTGTCACCGGATGCAAGGGAACCGGTATCTGCAGACCATAATCCATTGAGCTTATAGTTGGTCATATTTGCATAACCATGTGTAGGATTATCACGGAAACTGTTTCCTCTGAATGTAACAATTCCGTCCACATCTGTATAATCTTCTCCTACATTAAACTGAATATCTCCATCCGGCTGATAATCAGAAATATTTTCAAGCTGATTTCCATCTACTTCTATATTTGTATAGCTGATCAGATTCTCCGGCTTTGTTGAATCTACGCAGTGAGGTTCAAAAGCAATCTCCTTTGTCTCTTCCATTTCAACAACATCATCCTCTGCTTTGGCACTTTTGACCATAGCCTCTTTGGTTTTCTTGTTGTCAGATCCTTTTCCTGATGAAAAAATCCTGCTTCCCGCAAGCCCAAGCAGGAATACCAGAATAAGGATCCCCGCAATCTTAACCTGCGGTTTCAGACGGAAACGTCTTTTTCTGCGGCGGCTTCGCTGTCTGGAAGCTGTAGTATGATGTACTGCTGCCTGATTCGGATGTTTTCTCACATCCTGCTGGTGATGATTGCCTCCCGGACGGGCAGACTTTGGTGCTGCCGCCTTTTTTCTTGATGAAGCCGGGGCAGGTTTCGCTTGATACCGGCTCTGTCTGACATGTGTATTTCTTTTCTGTTCCATTACTCCCTCCTCAAAAAATCTGCCATATTTCGGCACAAACTCTCCCCATTATACAACAAAAATCCCGGAGAATCAAACTCTCCGGGACAATACCTTATTAATTTTTCGGAAATCTCTGACAGCCTGTCTGCCGATTCCGAAGATCTTTTTCATGTTGATGGAATTCACTCCACCCTGTCTCGGGCGGAAGGTAATCGGGATGTATTTGACCTTACAGCCTTTCTTTGCATAGATCACAGAAAGAATGACATTGGAAAGATTGAAATCCTTCGGGATAAGGCCGATATATTTCTGAAGTGTCGATGCTTTCATCAGACGGAACGGGGTGTTGGCATCTGTCACAGAAACTCCAAAACAGACACGGATGACCAGACGAAGTGTCCTGGTGACAAAGACACGGTTTCCTCCATCCTGACGTTTGTTTCTCCAGCCGATGACCATATCGTAGGATTCCTTCTGTTTCCAGAATGGTTCAAACTCCTCCGGAAGTGTCTGTCCGTCAGAATCTGTCTGGAATATGTAATCTGCTCCATGTTCCAGTGCATAATGATATCCATACAATACGGTTGCTCCATGACCGCCATTCGGCTTGGTCAGAGGCTCAAATAATGGATGTGTCCTGGCATACTCCTGCATGATCGCATAAGTGTCATCCTTACTTCCATCATCGATCACGACCAGACGGGACTCTCCACCGCCGGAATGCTTCTCTACCACCGGATACCAGTCATCCAGTACCTTATAAATGTTATCGCGCTCGTTATATGCCGGGATAACGATATATAACTTCTCTCCTGCTGCACTCACTATATAAACTCCTATATATTATCTGCGGACAAGTTCCCTGGTGATCTCCTCCCAGGTCACACCTTTCTCCACCATCAGCACCATAGCGTGGTACAGAAAATCAGAAATCTCATATTTGATTTCTTCTTTGTCCGGATTTTTTGCTGCAATCACGATCTCTGTGCACTCCTCACCAACTTTCTTGAGGATTTTATCGATTCCTTTGTCAAAAAGATAATTCGTATAAGAACCTTCCTTCGGATGAACCTTACGGTCTGCGATCACATCATAGACCTCCTGGAAAACCCTGAGCGGGTTCGTATCGTCATATTCTTTCTTCATGAGTTCTTTAAAGAAACAGGATCTGCTTCCTGTATGGCAGGCTGCACCAATCTGATCTACCTTTGCGAGAATTGTATCATTATCGCAGTCTAAATGCAAGGATTTCACATACTGAAAATGACCGGAAGTCAGTCCTTTTATCCAGAGTTCCTGGCGGCTGCGGCTCCAGTAGGTCATTTTTCCTGTTTTTACCGTCATATTGAAGGCATCTTCGTTCATGTAGGCAAGCATCAGCACCTGATCTGTCTTGTAATCCTGGACGATGACCGGCACCATCCCGTCGCTGTTCAGCTTGAATTCAGACCAGCTGATCGCGCTCTCGTAGGTGTTGACAGCAATCCCCGCTTCCTTACAGGTCTGTTTAAACTCATTGAGATCCAGTTCCAGAGCACTGATAAAACTTCCACTTAAGCCTCCGACCAGAGGATCTGAAAGAAGTTCCTGTAATGCTTTCGTATTTCTTTCCTCCGTATGAAGGATCACCGGCAGGCTGGAAGTTTCCTCCATCTTCGGAACTGCATCCAGGGCAAGGATTCCGGATGCAAATTCATGGATCTGTTCTCTGTGATCATTATATTCCTCCGAAGAAGAAATGCAGACCAGCATCTTCTCCCTTCCAAAACGTCTGGACACTTCTCCGAGAAGTTCCACATTGCTGTCTTTGGCAAAATTCAGAACAACTTTTGCACATCCGGCATAGATCAGTTTCTTGACATCCTCTGCACGGTTGATATTTCCGGCTGCCATGACCGGTACCTCAGATGCCGCACAGATCTCCTTGATCCGCGCGATCGCATGCTCATGCTCCTCATCACCGGAAGAAAAGTCAAAGACCAGAAGTTCATCTGCACCGTTGTCACTGTAAAAACGTGCCAGTTTCTCTACATCGCCGTCGCCAAAAAGATTTCTCTGTCCGAATCCGGTGACCGCCCTGCCTGCCTGCAAATATAAACAGGGAATCAGTAGTTTTTTGCTCATAAGATCATCCTCCCTGCCTTACAGACTTCCCTTGGTGGAAAGTACATCTGTGATCCTCGGGTCAAAAGAAGTTGCCTGATCCAGTGCCTTGGCAAAACTCTTGAACATTGCCTCCGCCATGTGATGGCTGTTTCCGCCTGTCAGCACCTTAATATGCAGGTTCATTCCACAGGAATAAGAGATCGCATAGAAAAATTCTTTCACCATTTCTGTCGCCATATCTCCGATCTTTTCTGAGGTAAATTCCGCATCCCAGGAGAAATACGGACGGCCGGACAGATCGACTGCACAGAGGACAAGTACTTCATCCATCGGAAGAATGCAGCTTCCGTAGCGGCGGATGCCTTTTTTGTCTCCGACTGCTTCTTTGATCGCATTGCCGAGAACGATTCCGGTGTCCTCGATCGTATGGTGATCATCTACATTCAGATCCCCATGTACACGGACGCTTAAATCAAAAAGTCCGTGACGTGTAAATCCGTCAAGCATGTGGTCAAAAAAGCCCACGCCTGTCTCAATATCTGAATATCCGGTTCCGTCCAGAACCAGTTTCAGTTTGATCTCTGTTTCCTTTGTATTGCGTTCTACAGATGCTTCTCTGGTCATTTGGTCCTCCTACTGTTCTTCATCCTCAAAACGGACAGCGATAGAATTTGCATGTGCTGTCAGCTGTTCTGAAGTTGCAAACTGTTCGATATCTTTGTGGATCTCACGTAATGCTTCTCTTGAATAGTATACGATGCTTGATTTCTTTACAAAATCATCTACAGAAAGAGCAGAGAAGAACTTCGCTGTTCCGTTTGTCGGCAGTACGTGGTTCGGTCCTGCAAAATAGTCGCCCAGCGGCTCGGAACTGTTCTCTCCGATAAAGATCGCACCGGCATTTCTTACTTTCATCATGACTTCAAACGGATTGGCAGTCACGATCTCCATATGTTCAGATGCAATGGCATTTGCTGCCTCGATCGCCTTGTCCATATTTTCGGCGATCAGGATGTAACCGAAGTTATCCAGGGATTTCTGGATGATCTCTTTACGGGAAAGGATCTTGACAAATCCATCTACTTCCTCGCTGACTTTTGCTGCAAATTCTCTGCTTGTTGTGATCAGGATCGCGGAAGCCAGTTCGTCATGCTCTGCCTGGGACAGAAGGTCTGCTGCCACATATCTAGGATTTGCAGTCTCATCTGCAAGAACCAGGATCTCACTTGGTCCTGCGATAGAGTCAATGCTGACATAACCGTAAACAGCTTTCTTTGCAAGAGCTACGAAAATGTTTCCAGGTCCTACGATCTTGTCTACCTTCGGGATGCTCTCTGTTCCGTATGCAAGTGCTCCGATCGCCTGTGCACCGCCGACTTTGTAGATCTCATCTGCACCGGCTTCTTTTGCCGCTACCAGAGTGGATGGATTGACTTTGCCGTCTTTTCCCGGAGGTGTGGTCATAACGATCTGGTCTACACCTGCAACCTTGGCAGGTACGATGTTCATAAGTACAGAAGACGGATAGACAGCCTTGCCGCCAGGAACATAAACGCCGACTCTCTCAAGCGGTGTCACTTTCTGTCCGAGCATGGTTCCCTTGGCTTCTGTGGTGAACCAGCTGTTCTGTCTCTGTTTCTCGTGATAGCTTCTGATATTTACCAGTGCTTTGCGGATCACTTCGATCAGGGCCGGATCTACTGCTTCATAAGCTTCTTTGATCTCTTCCTCTGTAACGCGGATGGTTTCTTTAGTAACTTCCGTCTTGTCAAATTCCTTTGTGTATGCAAAAAGAGCCTCGTCGCCTTTTTCCTTTACATTCTTAAGGATCTCATCAACTGCGGATTCAAATTTCCCGTAATTGTTCGGGCTTCTTTTGAGAAGATTTTCGAGAATATCTTTTGTGCTTTCTTTTGTCAGTGCTACTGTACGCATTGTCATCATCCCTTCTGTCAACAGTATTATTTATCGATCACTACATTTCTCAGGTCGCTGATCAGTTTGTGGATCCGTTCGCCTTCCATCTTCATGCTGACCTGGTTTACGACCATTCTTGCAGAAAGCGGGCAGACTTCTTCAAGGACCTTGAGGCCGTTTTCACGGAGTGTGCTTCCTGTCTCTACGATATCTACGATCACTTCGGACAGGCCTACGATCGGTGCAAGCTCGATGGAACCATTTAATTTGATCAGCTCTACGGTCTGGTGTTTCTGATTGTAAAAATAATCCTTGGCGATGTTCGGATATTTGGTCGCCACACGGATCAGCTGGTTATTATGTAAAAGCTCTCTGGCACTCTCCGGTCCGCAGACGCACATGCGGCATTTACCGAAACCTAAGTCCATGACTTCATATAATTTTCTTCCTTCTTCAAGGATGATATCCTTTCCTGTCACGCCGATATCTGCTGCACCGTACTCTACATAGGTCGGTACGTCAGGACCTTTTGCAAGGAAAAAGCGGAGTTTCAGTTCTTCATTTACAAAGATCAGTTTGCGGGAGCTCTTGTCTCTCATCTCCTCGCAGGTGATCCCGATCTGCTCCAGCATATCCAGAGTTTTCTCGGCAAGTCTTCCTTTTGTCAGGGCAATCGTCAGGTATCTCATATCAGTCTTCCTCCTTCTCACAGCGCAGGGCTACGCAGGTTCCCTCTTTACGAAGTCTCTGTGCTTCCAGGATCGCTTCTCTTCTGTTCTCTTCTGTGTAAGTGAGGACTACAGGAGCCTCATCCTTTGCAACTTCGATCTTCTGTCTGGAAAGTGCCATCAGAAGGTTGTCAACAACGATGACAAAACCGATGGATGCTGCCGGTTTGCCGAAATGTTTCAGAAGTTCGTTGTAACGGCCGCCCTTGACTACCGGCTCACCGATCCCATAAGTGTATGCCTGGAAAATGATCCCTGTGTAGTACTGGATCTTGCTGAGCATGCCGAAATCAAAACTTACGTATTTCTCATAACCGTAAACTTTGAGGATCTCATAGATCTCCTCCAGACGCTCTACTGCTGCAAGCGCGCATGTGTTGTCAGTCAGACTTCTTGCCTTTGCAAGTACTTCGCTGGTCCCGAACAGGTGTGGAAGTTCAAGGAATGCTTTTTCCAGAGATTCAGAAAGTTTCTGTTCTTTTACCAGATCTTCTACGCCGAAGTAGTTCTTCTGGGAGATCAGGGAGCGGAGACGCTCTTCTACTTCTTCCTCTAATCCCGCATCTTTGAGAAGGGATTTGAAGTAATCTACCTGTCCTACACTGATCTGGAATTCGGTAAGTCCTGATGCAAGAAGGCTCTCGATCGTCATCGCAAGAAGTTCTGCATCTGCCTCCGGAGAATCATCTCCGATACGCTCAACGCCCATCTGTGTGGTCTCTTTGAGACGTCCCTGATAGCTTGAATTGTTTACAAATGTATTTCCGGTATAGCACAGTGTCACTACCTGCTGATCCGGGTTAAAATAAGTCGCACATGCTCTGGATACGGACGGTGTGAAGTCAGGTCTCAGTACCAGAGTGTTTCCTTCTCTGTCAAAAAATTTATAAAGATCTCTGGAAGGAACGGTTCCTACCTCTTTGCTGAACACCTCAAAATATTCGATGCTCGGTGTCTCTATCTCTTCATATCCGTAGGAACGGAATACCTTGTAGATCTCCGCCTGCAGATGATGCTTCTGGCTGCACTCTCCATTGTAAATATCACGTACACCCTCTGGTGTATGAAAAATACGCTGCATATTTTATCCTCCTCGCGGGCAGCCATACGCTTTAGTATGCTACCATGTTACTATGTAAAACACTAACGATTATAGTGGATATTTCCATGCTTGTCAATCCCGCATTTTGAGATCCTGCTGGATTCCTTCCAGATATGGCACCAGAAATCCGCTCTGCTTCGGCAGATAAAACTCTTCTTTCAGTTCTTCTCTTCGGAAACTTTTGCGTCCGCCATTCTCCATGCGCTTCCAGAATACCATAAGGTCGCGGAATGGAAGATAATAAAAACGATCTGCATGACTGAAAAAGATAAGAAAGAATGCGATGCCGCCCTGCTGCTCAAACGCCTCCATAAAAGATACCTGATGAGAATGGACGTTACTTAAAGGAAACGTATCCACACAGCATTCCTTGGCATCGAAACAGACCGGGATCCCCTGTACTGCCCCGATATAATCCACGGTACTTTTCTGCTCAAAATAGGCAAGTGTGATGTGCCGGTTTTCTTTGTCCATACGGACCGGAGTGATCGGTGTCGGGATCTTCTGGATCAGAGCGAGCTTCTTCTCCGCATACTGTTCGTTGGTACGATTGACAAGGTCTTCGAGTGTTGAACCTCGAAGACCTCTGCTGTTCCATGTTGCCATTGTTTATTCCAGAACCTTGATGGATGGATAATATCTGATGATTGCTTTGCCGACGATCTCATCATAAGTCACGAACGTATTGCTCCAGAATCTGGAATCCTTGGAATGCTCGCGGTTATCACCAAGCATGAAATAGCATCCCTCCGGCACAACGTACGGACCATAATTGCCGGTCGGTGTTTCCGGTACATGACTGTTTGCTTCTTCGTCCTCTTCGCCGTTGATAAAGACTTTGCCGTTTTTGATCTCAACGGTGTCTCCCGGAAGGCCGATCAGTCGTTTGATAAAGAGCTGGCTCTCATCATCAGGATATTTGAAGATGATGATGTCGTAACGCTCCGGATCTTTCATTTTCTTGGAAACATGAGTTCCGAAGAAGTCAAAATTAATGCCATATGCCATACGGAAACCGAAGATACGGTCACCGGTCATGATCGTCTGCTCCATAGATTCAGACGGGATCTTTGCGTTGATAAGAACTACATTGTTTACGACCAGAACTACGACGATCACGATGATGAACATTTTGATGTAGTCCCAGACTTCATTCCAGATTTTCATAATAATTTCTCCCCTAACTTTTCTTCTTTTATGATACGCTCAAACTGTGCCGGCAGCGGTGCACGGAAGCATTTGCCGGACAGATCCGAAAGCCGTCCTTCCATTCCGTCTGGAAAACTCAGTCGGAAAGCATGCAGCAGCTGATGCTTCAGCTGGTATTTTTCCCTGTAACGGCGGTTGAATGCATCCTGTCCATATTTGGTATCTCCTGCCAGCGGATGCCCCTCAGAAGCAAGATGTGCACGGATCTGATGCGTACGTCCCGTGATCAGTCCTACTTTGAGAAGGGTCACTTCACCGTTATCCTCCAGCGGTTCGTAAACTGTCTCGATCGGCTGTGCTTCTTTCTGCTTTTGCTTATAGATCGCTACTTTATTCTGTTTCGTATCTTTGTACAGATAACCCTTGATGTGCTTCTTCTCGCGAAGGACTCCCTTTACAATACAGAGGTATTCCTTATGTACCGTCCGGTCGTGGAATAATTCTGAAAGTTCCTGAAGGCCTGCCAGAGACTTGCCTGCCGCGATGATGCCGCTCGTATTCTTGTCAAGACGGTTGCAGACAGACGGGCGGAACGTCCGCAGGTCTTCCTCTGTAAGCTCGCCCTTCTCCAGAAGATAGCCGATCACATACTCTACCATCGAAGGTTCCTTCGTATCATCTGGCTGCGAGAGCATCCCAGCCGGCTTGTTGATAAGAAGGACATCTGCATCTTCATAAAGTACATCCAGCGTCGTTACCGCTCTGGCGGCCTTGTCCTGCTGGCTGAATTTATCAAATGTCTCATCGCTCAAAAATAACTTTACCTGGTCTCCTGCTTCCAGCTTCTCGTTTCCGGTCGCCTTCTTACCGTTCAGTGTGATATTTTTTTTGCGGAGCATTTTGTAGAAAAAACTTTTCGGAGCATTCCGAAGAAGTTTGGACAGGTACTTGTCAAATCTCTGTCCTGCCTCATTGTCCCGAATCTGAAACTCCTTCATTTCTCTGTTCCTCTTTCTATCAGACACAGATCGCCAGGATCGTGTGCTTGATCAGTTCATTTCTGGAAAGTTCCGGATATTTCTCATCCGGGCGGAATTTAATTCCTTCTTCCAGGGATTCTCTGTGCTCGTTCATGGAATCCAGACGTTCCAGAAACTGCGGCAGTCTGGTAAAGATCTTGACATTTGCCTTGAATCCGTTGCCGCGGAGGATCTTCTGCGCCTCCTGTTCCATGAATGCGGCATCGATCTTTGGATCACTGCTGAAACCGACAACTGTGTTGCCGCAGATCGCAAATGCATCGATCGATGCGCTCTTCTCATAAAAAGTCATATACATTTCATAGGACATGACCAGTTCGCCCGCATGTTTACTGATTTCCTGATATACCTGCGGTGCGACCGGTTTTGCACGGAAGATCATGATCAGGCTTACTACAGATTTACATGCCGGAAGGCAGCCGACCACTGCGATCACAGTCCATACAGTCAGTCTGGTCTTAAAGTAGATCATTGCTGAAAAAAAGATCAGAAGCGGTGCTGCGAACAGAGCTGCCGTGATCAGAATGCGTTTCTTTTTTTCGGCGGCAATGTAGCCGTAGTCGCCCTTCCTTACTTTATTTTTATTGTTTGTTTTGCTCATCTATAAGCTCCTTATTTTTTCTTATGCGTATTGCGGATCGTTTTCTTTGCGGGCTTACGTCCCTGGTTCTGTGGCTTCCTGCGGTCTCCTCCTGATGGATTTCTGCCGGATTCTTTCCTTCGGTCTCTCTCCGGGCGGAGCAGACATTTCGGGCCGAAACCGACCAGATCCATGCGTCCTGCGATCTTGAGCCCCTCCAGTACAAGGCTTCTGTTTGCCGGGTTCTTATACTGCATCAGCGCACGCTGGATGGCTTTTTCATGCGGGTCACGCGGAATGTAAACCTTCTCCCCTGTAAGCGGATGGATACCGGTGTAATACATACAGGTGGAAAGGGTCGATGGAGTCGGGTAAAAATCCTGCACCTGTTCCGGTGTAAATCCAAGGTCACGCACGTATTCTGCAAGCTTCACCGCTTCCTTCATCGTACATCCCGGATGGGAGGACATAAAGTATGGGACGGCGTACTGCTTCTTGCCTGTCGCCGCGTTTGCCTTCTCATACTGATCCAGAAACTGCTGATAGACCTGATGGGATGGTTTTCCCATATAGTGAAGTACCTGGTCGGAAACGTGTTCCGGCGCGACACGAAGCTGTCCGCTTACATGGTATTTCACAAGTTCCTGCAAAAAAACTGGGCTTTTGTCCGCTACTACATAGTCAAATCGGACTCCGGAGCGGACGAAAACTTTCTTGACTCCGGAGATCTTGCGGAGTTTCCGAAGAAGTGCCACGTAATCGGTATGGTCTACGGTAAGGTTTCCGCACGGTTTCGGGAAAAGACACTGCCGGTTCTGGCAGACACCTTTGGTGAGCTGCTTCTGACAGGATGGCTGCCTGAAGTCTGCGGTAGGGCCTCCGATATCATGGATATAGCCCTTGAAATCCGGATCATGAGTCATTTTTTTTGCTTCTTTGAGAATGGACTCATGACTTCTCGTCTGGAGAATGCGTCCCTGATGGAACGTCAGAGCACAGAAATTACAGCCGCCGAAACAGCCCCTGTTGCTCGTCAGGCTGAATTTGATCTCCTCCAGAGCAGGGATTCCGCCTTTGGCGTCATACATCGGATGCCAGGTATTCTGATAGGGAAGGTCGTAAACATCGTCCATCTCCTGCTGGCTCAGTGGAAGTGCCGGCGGGTTCTGGATCACGCATCCTCGATTTCCGTAGCTCTCTGCCATCGGTCTGGCAGTAAACGGGTCGGTATTTCTGTACTGCTCGGCAAAGCTTTCGGCATAGGCTTTTTTGTCCGAAGATACTGTCTCATAGGACGGAAGGATGATCGGATCATAAGCGCGCGACAGATCTTTGCACTTATAAACGGTTCCCGGAATGAAAGTGATCTCATCTACCGGAAGGCCGCTCTGAAGCGCCTCCGCGATCTGGATGATCGAATGCTCTCCCATTCCATAAGAAATAAGATCCGCCCCGGAATCCAGAAGGACACTGCGGCGCACCTTGTTTTCCCAATAATCATAGTGTGCGAGGCGTCGAAGGCTTGCCTCGATCCCGCCCAGGATGATCGGTGTATGTTTATACGTCTGACGGATCAGGTTACTGTACACCACGGTAGGCATGTCCGGGCGCAGTCCCATCTCGCCGCCTGGTGAATAGGAATCCTTCTGGCGGTGTTTCTTGGAAACGGTGTAATGGTTCACCATGGAATCCATATTTCCGGCACTGACAAGAAAACCAAGACGCGGTTCGCCAAATACCTGGACGCTTTCTTTCTTACGCCAGTCCGGCTGTGGGATGATCCCCACGCGGTAGCCTCTGCTCTCCAGAAGTCTTGATATGATCGCTGTACCAAAAGAAGGATGGTCTACATAAGCATCTCCTGTCAGATAGACAAAATCCACCTGTTCCCATCCTCTCTGCTGCATTTCTTTTTTGGTTACTGGTAAAAAATCCTGCATGTATATGTTCTTCTCCTAAAATGATACCGACTGTGCCCGATATCCCTCTGCGATGATATCAAGCTGTCTGTGAAAACGTGCAAGCTGCTGCAGATCCTTCGTCCGGAATACGCGGAGAAACTCGTCCTGGATCTTGGCAACTTCCCTTTTGTTTGAAATCTTGTAAAGATTTTCGATGCTGAGAAGAATATCCTTGACAAGATTCGACTGCATCTGCGAAGAGTTCTGTGCATCCATGATCTCATCGCGGACAGAGGACATCTCCTGATCCAGCGCAATGATCGCATCTGCGGCGTTGCTCAGGCGCTCTGCCACGTGAAGCGGCATCTCACCTTTGTATTTGTACTGGAGAGAATGCTCGATCGTCGCCCAGAAATTCATCGCCATGGTACGGATCTGGATCTCCGCCTGGATCTTCTTTGGTCCGTTTATCGTTTCAACTGTATAATAAATGATCAGGTGATAACTTCTGTATCCACTCTGTTTGATGTGCTTCAGATAGTTCTTCTCACTCTTGATCGTCATATCGGTACGCTTCTGAATGATCGCAGCAACGGTATCAATGTCTTCCTCAAACTGGCAGATAATGCGGATACCTGCGATATCCTCCAGTTCTTCCTCCATGCGTTCCATGGGAATGTGTTTGCGCTGCATCTTTTCCAGAATGCTTGGCAGGCTCTTGACGCGTCCGCTGACCTGCTCGATCGGAGAATAAAGATCGTTCTGCTTGTGTTCTTCTATAATATGTTCAAACTTGACCATCAGCTCCTTGACAGCCAGTTCATATGGACATAATATACTTCTCCATAACTGTATTTCCATAAAAATCGCTCCCTTGGTGGCTTGTAGCAAAAGTAGCCCCGGCTTCCTCTTGATTTAAAGCGAAACTACTTTTGCATTATAGCACATTTTTGCATGGATATGTAATTAATATACACACTTTCTGATTTTTTTCTGAACGGCCTTCAGCACCCAGTATGGGTTTACGCTCATCTCCCTCGAATACGGTGTCTGAATGTAGATCCCGAGATGCAGATGTACCGGAAATTTTCCCTTTGTACCTTCACTGCCATAACCGGTATCGCCCATAAACCCAAGGATTTCTCCCGCTTTTATGGAATCTCCCTCCTTCCAGTCCCGCTCATAGGAAGAAAGGTGTGCATAATAAAAATAGCCTCCTGAAGGAGAACGGATACCGATCCGATAGCCACCTAAGGGGAGCCAGCCGACCGCTTCTACACTTCCGTCCGTCATACTGATGATCGGATAAAAATCTGCTGCCCCGCAACCTCCAAAAAGATCACAGCCTTCATGAACACGCTCTCCCCCAAAGCTTCTCTCTTCCATCCAGCCGTCCTCAAATGAGATGTCATCTGCTGCGACCGGAAAATATCTGACATCCTTCCAGACCGCCTGGTAAAAACTGCACAGATCTGTATATTCTTTGTATTTATATCTCAGATAAGGCTCCCTGTCAGAAGAACATCTCCCGGGATAAAATTTCCCGTTCAGCATTGTCGTCGTCAGATTTTCGATCCAGTCTGTATTTCCTGAACTTTCATCCTGGTTGCGAAGCTGCCGGTATAGTTCCGTCGGAAGATGCTGCTCCCGAAACGCAGCCGTCTCACATGTTTTTTCATCCAGTATCGATGCCCGGCTTCGCTCCAGAAGGATCTTCTGGGCGCCAGTGATGCAGGTAAGAATAAAAAAACAGAAGAAACTTTTCCAGAGCCATCGTCCCATGAGCCTGAAATTCTGCCTTTATACGATATCGTCAATTTTTATTCTATTCTCTCTCTTACATCATTATTACGCAAAAAACAGAGGCTCCCGGCGATCACCGCCCAGAAGCCTCTGTCGTAGAAACTTAGTTTTGTTTTATCAGTCTTTTAACTGTTCCAGAACTTTGACAAGGTAATTCCATACACGTTCTGTGGATGCGATATCCAGAACTTCCTCTGAAGTATGGATGTCCTTCATGTTTGGTCCCAGAGATACGCAGTCAAGTCCTTCGATCTTCTTGTAGAAAAGTCCACACTCCAGTCCTGCATGGATCGCAACAACTGCCGGTTTCTGTCCGTACATTTCTTCGTATACGGATACCATCTTGTCACGGAGCGGAGATTCCTTGCGGTACTCCCATGCCGGATAAGCACCCTGGATGGTGTACTCGCCACCAAGGAACTCTGTCAGATACTGGATCTTGTCAGAAAGTGCATCTCTTGCTGCCTCTACGGAACTTCTGACACTGGAGCTTGCAAAGAATTCATCCTCATAAAGTTTGACAATACCGATATTGGTAGAAGTCTCTACCAGCCCCTCGATGCTTCCGCTCATCTTCTGGATGCCGAACGGAACTTCCATCAGATAGAAGAGAACCTTCTCTCTGCTGGTCGGATAAAGGACCATTGCTGTCTCCACATCGCCCTCTGTGATCTGGATGGTGATCCTTGCATCGCTGCCTTCGTATTCCTCACGAAGACCTTCCTGTACTTTGGCTGCATAAGCTTTGACTGCTTCTGTCTGGTCGCCGTCGATCAGGAGTTCTGCGACAGCTTCTCTTGTGATCGCATTGTCCTTCTGACCACCCTCAAGAGAAATCATCTCATAATCTGCCTTGTTCTTGAGTCCGTAAAGGAAACGTGCCATAAGAACGTTGGCATTTGCGCGTTTCTTGTCGATCTCTGCTCCGGAATGTCCACCCATCAGTCCGCAGATCTTGACTCCGATCTTCTTTCCTTCTGCCTCGACTCTCTTCACCGGAATGCTGCTGACTGCGGAAAGACCGCCTGCACAGCTGATCCAGAGACTTCCTTCTGCTTCGGAATCCATGTTGATCATACGTTTTCCTTTGAGAACGCTGCAGTCAAGTCCTACTGCTCCAAGAAGTCCGATCTCCTCGTCTACAGTGACCAGAACTTCCAGTGCCGGATGCGGGATATCTGTGCTGTCCAGAAGTGCCAGTGCATAAGCAACAGCGATTCCGTCATCACCACCAAGTGTGGTTCCATTTGCGCTTACATATCCGTCCTTGACAGAAAGATTCAATCCGTCTTTCTCGAAATCATGCTCTACATCCGGACGTTTCTCGCATACCATATCCATATGACCCTGAAGGATCACAGTCGGTGCATTCTCATATCCGGCAGTTGCAGGTTTGTAGATGACAACGTTATTCAGTTCATCCTGTACATAATCAAATCCATGATCCTTCGCAAAATTCACCAGATAATCACTGATCTGCTTTGTATTGCGGGAACCATGCGGAATCTTACAGATTTCTTCAAAATAATAAAATACTCTTTTTGGTTCACAGTTTTCTAAAACTCTCATTTTGATTTCCTCCATTATTACTGCATTATAGTTTATATTACCCAGAAATCTTTTTGATTTCAAGGGTTTCTGGATTTTTTCCTCATATTTGTCCCGGGTATTTCGTATAGTAAAGAAAAAAAGATTTTTTTATGAAAAAAATTCTCTATACCGTCGTAAGTCTCGTATTGTTTGTGTTTCTTTTATTTTTTCCACGGGAAAGTCTGGCTTCCGCACAGGAAGGAATGCAGCTCTGGCTCAATATCCTGCTGCCGACGCTATTGCCTTTCATGATCCTGACTGGAGTCCTGATCCGAACAGATATGATCGGCCAGCGCCTAACCCCCATGGAATCCATCTGGCAAAAAATCTTCGGTGTTTCTCCTGCCGGAGCTTATGCCGTTCTTTTTGGGCTGCTCTGTGGTTATCCCATGGGAGCCAAACTTACTTCCGATCTCTATGCCAGCCGAAAGATCAGTCGCAGGGAAGCACAGTATCTCCTGACTTTTACCAACCACGCCAGTCCCATGTTCATCAGTTCTTATCTGATACATACCTGCATGAACGGGCAGGTCTCTGCTTTGGAGGTATTCTCGCTTCTTCTCGGCTCCGCCTTCCTCACCATGCTGTGCATGCGCCTGTGGTTTTTTCGTACAGGCAGCCGGTACACTGCTGGCTTCTCCCCGATATACACATCAAAAAAAGAGACATCCTCTGACAGCTCTCCGGGAGCCATACTGGATGCCTCTATTATGAACGGTTTCGAAACGATCACCAAACTGGGCGGGTATATTCTTATGTTCTCGATCCTGACTGCCTGTGTACGTCATTTCTGGAAAAGTCAGTCCATACTTTCGTATGTGCTGTTCTGCCTCCTGGAAATGACTACCGGGCTTCACAGTCTCGCACTCTCAGGTCTGAACCCGGAAATAAAATATCTCTGTGCCCTGGTCACTGTCGTACTCGGCGGTGCCTGCATCACTGCACAAACACGAAGCCTCGTGACAGAAGAACTCTCCCTGCTTCCCTATCTCGCATCCAAGCTTGTGAATGCGCTGATCGTCATAGTACTATTCTTATTCTTCGCCAAGATCATCTAAGAGATTGTCATCCTCAGCTTCCTTGGCAGGTTCGTCATGGTAAGAACCTGTGATCGCTGCTGCCTGTGCTGTCTGAGGTGCCAGCTCCTGGCGATTGTGGTTTACAACTTCCAGACAGCTCTGCAGAGAGTCGATGAAAGTCTTGTATTTGCCACCTGCATCCTCCAGTGTCTGGTTCAGGACAGATCCGATGTTTGCCATCATGTCATCTGTGTAAGTGATCGCGCTCAGACGAATGCTGTTGGCATCCTGTGTAGCGGAATCCAGGATCTCCTGTGCCTGCTTGTTGGCAGCGTTGATGGTCTCGTTCGCCTGTGCGTAAGCCTTCTGCATGATCTCGTGCTGTGTAACGAGCTCCTGTGCCTTGGTCTGTGCATCTGCGATCAGGGCATCTGCCTTGGTCTGTGCATCCTCAAGGATCGCATCTTTGTTGCTGATGATCTTCTGATATCTCTTGATCTCATCCGGAGTCTTAAGACGAAGTTCTCTTAAGTACTCTTCCATCTCTTCTTTATTTACAACGATCTTGGTTGCTGATAAAGGCTGAAATTTACAGCCTTCTATAAATTCATCGATTTCGTCGATAAGCTGTTCAATTCTGCTGCTCATAGTACATTCTCCTTATATTTTGTCTTTTTCCTGCATCTTCAGGAGTAGTTCCTGAATGATCTCTGCCGGTGCAAAACTGGATAAATCTCCTCCAAATCGGGCTACTTCCTTCATAATGGTGGAGCTTACATAAGCGTACTCCAGACTTGTGGTCAGGAATACGGTATCTACATCCGGAGCCAGAACACGGTTGGTCTGAGCCATCTGAAGCTCATACTCAAAATCAGTAACCGCACGAAGCCCACGTACAATGACCTGGGCCTGGTTCTCTCTGGCAAAGTTCACAGAAAGTCCGTCAAATGGCTTGATAATCACATTCGGGATATCCCTGGTCGCCTTTTCTAATATATTAACACGTTCTTCCACAGAAAACAACGGACTTTTTGCAGAATTCTGCAAAACCCCGACTACAACTCTGTCAAAAGATACGCTTGCGCGCCTGATGACATCCAGATGACCATAGGTTGCCGGATCAAAACTTCCCGGATAAACTGCTGTTACCATAGGTATTTCTCACTTTCTTTTGTGCAAAAAAATATGCTTATTGGTCTTGTATTCTTTGGAACGGCTCAGTTCATAGCCAAATTCTTCCACATAAGAGAAGTCCGTATGAAGGTCTGCCTCAACGATGATCAGGGTATCCTCATCCGCGAGGGAGCTATCCTGCAGATACTCCAGCACCTGTCTCTCCAGCTCATTGTTATACGGTGGATCCATAAAAATACAGTCGAATGCAGCCTGCCCTTCCATAGAACGAAGAGCCTGCAGTACATCCATGTTCAGCAGTTTACCATGTTCAGCCAGCTTTGTAAATGCAAGATTTTCCCGGATGCAGGCGCATGCCTTGGGATTTTTCTCAACGAAGGTCGCATGTTCTGCGCCTCTGCTGAGTGCCTCGATCCCGATTCCACCGCTTCCACTGAAAAGATCCAGGAAGGTGCTGTCCGGAATGTATGGCTGCAGAATATTAAACAGAGTTTCTTTGATTCTGTCTGTAGTTGGTCTTGTTTCCATGCCAGGCACTGTCTTGAGTGCAAGACGTCTGGCAGTTCCAGCGATTACTCTCATTTCAGATTCAGTCTCCAATCCAGGTCGCCGCGTGCAAGTCCGAGAATCAGAAGTTCTGCCGTTGCGATATTCGTAGCGACCGGTATATTATATTGATCACACCTCATAACGATGGCGTGGATGTCCGGTTCTTTCGGATCCATCATGACCGGATTGTAAAACAGGATGACCATGTCAAGATCCTGTCGTTCTACCATTTCCATAAATTGCTTATCTCCGCCTATACTTCCTGCAAGGAACTTATGCACATGAAGGTTTGTGGCTTCCTCAATCCGCCTTCCGGTTGTTCCGGTAGCATAAACCTCATGCTTGGCGAGAATATTCTTGTAGGCGATACAGAAATCTTCGATAAGTACCTTTTTGCTGTTGTGTGCAATGATTCCTAAATTCATCGTTCATCTCTCCATTTTCACCAATACATTACTGGTTTTTTAGTTTTAAGCTTATTTGTTACTGTTAACGTGGTAAACAGTAACACTTATTTTTGTTTATTATAACAAGTTACCAAAAAAAGTGCAATTAAATCTTTCAAACTTATACACAATTCATAGAAATTTAATATTTTCATATTTCTGGCAGATTATACGCTAAATTCCAGTGTATTATTTCGATAAATCCACATACTAGCATTGTAACACAAACACAAAAACAACCAAGGAGGAATCAATCATGTCAAACAATACTTCTTCTAACAAAGCAGTCGTACCAGAAGCAAAAGGCGCACTGGACCGTTTTAAATTCGAAGTAGCAAATGAATTAGGTGTACCGCTCACAGATGGATACAACGGAAACCTTACCTCCAAACAGAATGGTTCCGTCGGCGGATATATGGTTAAAAAAATGATCGAGCAGCAGGAAAGACAGATGTCTTCCGGAAGCCAGGGCGGTCAGTATTAATCTTTATCTCTCTGCCTGAAAGGGTCAAAAAGCTCAGATGAACAGATCATCTGAGCTTTTTATTGTTCTTATAATCCAAGAAATCCTGTAATATCACCATTGATGACATAGTGTGCCCCATTGTCTTCTGGTTTGATATATACTTTTAAGTCTTCAAGTTCTGATTCTTTTCTGCCCATCTCTTCTGTCCAGATCTTTTTGATGCTCTCAACAACATCCTTTGCATATATCTCTTTGCCAAGCCACTGTACGAATACTTCTGTAGTTGCTTCTGCTTTCTTTGCAGCTGCTTTTCTGGTTGTTCTCTTCGCAGTGGTTTTCTTCTCTGTTGTCTTTTCTTCGGTTGTCTTCTTGACAGCAGTTCTCTTTCTGGTTGTCTTCTTTGCAGGTGTTTTTACTTCTTCAGTTATTTTCTCGGTTACTGTTGCTTTGACCGGCTCTTTTGTCTCCGGTTCTGCAGCGAGCTTTGCAGGAGCCTCTTTTTCGATAGCCGTCTTCGCAGTTGTTGTCTTAGGTTCTGCCTTTTTTGTCGTTGTTCTTGTAGCCATAATAGCCTCCTTACAAGGTGAAAAATAGTTTTTACGGTACTAAAATACCACGTTTTCCCGGGTTTGGCAATATTTTCTTTTCAGAGGGCGATGTTTTCTGTCGCATTCTGGCTGTAATGTTCCATCCGTTCTCTCAAAGATCTGTGCTGTTCAAGATCAAGTTCCGGGTCCAGGGAAAGGATCTCTTCTGCCGCTTCGCTGGCTTCTTTGAGGATCGTGGAATCGTTGTAGATATCACCGATCCGAAATTCCATATCACCACTCTGACGGATCCCGAACAAGTCGCCGGGGCCACGGAGTTTGAGGTCTTCGCCTGCGATATAAAAGCCATCATTTGATTTGTTCAGGATCTCCAGACGTTTCGAAATCTGATCCTGATTTCCCTGGATAAAAATACAGTAAGACTGGTATTCTCCACGTCCTACACGGCCACGGAGCTGATGAAGCTGTGCCAGGCCAAAACGTTCGGTATTTTCGACCATCATGACGGTGGCATTCGGCACGTTCACGCCTACCTCAACAACGGTTGTCGAGACAAGCACCTGGATCTCACCGGCTGCAAAAGATTCCATCACGCGGTTCTTTTCTTTGGGTTTCATCTTACCGTGGAGGTATTCGATCCGAATGTCGGATGGAAGGTTTTCCTTGAGTTTCTGTGTATAGTCGAGAACATTTTCGGCTTCCATTTCCTCGCTCTCTTCTACCATCGGACAGATAACGTATGCCTGTCTGCCTTCTCGTACCTGCTTCTCTATGAAAGAGTAGGCTTTGGGGCGGTATGAAGTATTGACAACGCAGTTTTTGATCGGGAGACGCTTTGCCGGAAGTTCATCGATCACGGAGATATCAAGATCTCCGTAAAGAATGATCGCCAGTGTTCTCGGGATCGGCGTTGCGCTCATGACAAGGACATTCGGCGGATTTCCTCTCGTTGTCAGGGCTTCCCTCTGTTTGACACCGAAACGGTGCTGCTCATCTGTAATGACCAGGGCAAGGTTTGCGTATTCGACTTTTTCCTGGATCAGCGCATGCGTACCGATGATGATAGAAGCTTCTCCGGAAGCAATGCGCTCGTAGGCGATGCGTTTTTCTTTTGCCGTATCAGAACCGGTCAGAAGAATGGTCGGAAAAGAAAGTCCCTGTTCTTCCATCAGTTTCAGAAAGCCTTCGTAATGCTGCCTTGCAAGGACTTCTGTCGGGGCCATCAGTGCCGCCTGATAACCATTGTCTGCCACAAGAAACATCGCGAGAAATGCGAGGATCGTCTTGCCGCTTCCAACGTCCCCCTGTACAAGCCGGGACATCATCGTTCTTCCGGCGAGGTCGCGTTCGATCTCATGCCAGGCATTGAGCTGTGCATTTGTAAGTGAATAGGGAAGCCGCTCGATGACTTCCTCTGTCAGCCAGGTTTCTTTGACCGGAAAGCAGTTCGGTGTCTCCTCTGCTTTTTCCTTCATTCTTCTCACAGAAAGAATAAAGAGAAGAAATTCATCAAAAACAAGACGTTTCCTGGATACCAGAAGTTCCTCTTTGTTCTTCGGGAAATGTATGGTTTTGAGAGCATAATTGACATCTGCGAGTCCGTAACGTTCTCTGAGTTCTTCCGGAAGATACTCACTCTGCATGGGCAGATCTTCCAGAAGCTGTGTGACCATTTTGACAACGGTTTTGTTGGAAAGTCCTGCCGTCAATCCGTATATCGGCTGGAGATTGTGAAGGATCTCCTCATACGCTGACGGAGTGAAGATCTCCGGATGTTCCATCTCAAGCTTTCCCTGTTTGCGCACGATCCTGCCTCGGAAAACGAACCAGCTTCCTTTCCTGAGGGTTTTCTTGAGATATGGAAGATTGAACCAGACTACAGGGAATTTCCCGCTCTGATCAGCAATGTTTACAGAGATGATCTGTCTGCCTCTCACGGAATTAACATAAACGCCGGAACATACCGCAGCGGAGACGGCCTGCACCGTCCCCTCCTTAAGTTCTGCGATATCTACCGGCGTTTCATATTCATCATAATTTCTTGGATAGTAGTGCAGGAGATCGTCAGTATCATAGATTCCAACCTTCTGGAAAAGCTTCTCTGTCTTCTCTCCTACACCTTTTAGGGTTCTTAAACTCTGTGCCATTTGTCCTACTCAACAGAAATGATGTAATAATAGATCGGCTGTCCGCCATAGTTTACTTCTACTTCACAGTCCGGATATTTCTCTTCCAGAGTGGCTGCAAGTTCCTCTGCCTTCTCCTCGGAAGCATCTGCACCATAATAAACACTGATAACCTCTGCATCATCTGTCATCATGGCTGCTACCGTATCCTCTGCGACCTTTTCTTTGCCGCTGCCTACTGCAAGGATTCCCTTGTCACCGATACCCATGATATCTCCCTCATGGATCTCATTATCCTCGATTCTGGTATCTCTGACTGCATAGGTGATCTGACCTGTCTTAACTCTTGCGATCGCTTCGGTCATCTCTTCGGTGTTTTCTTCGAGAGACTTCTCCGGTACGTAGCTGATGAGAGCAGTAACTCCCTGCGGAACTGTCTTGGTCGGAACAACGATGATCTTCTTGTCCTCGGTAAGATCTCTTGCCTGGTTTGCTGCAAGGATGATGTTCTTATTATTAGGAAGGATGTAGATCGCCTTGGCATTGACTTTGTCGATCGCGTTCAGCATATCCTCAGTACTTGGATTCATGGTCTGACCGCCCTCGATCAGATAGTCTACACCAAGTTCTTTGAAGATGTCTGTGAGTCCATCACCTGCGGACACTGCGATGAAGCCAACTTCCTTTGCCGGTTCCTGTTTCTTCTCTTCTTCTGCCTGCTGTTTGGCAAGTTTCTCTGCGTCTTTGATAAGTTTTTCCTGATGTTCTTCGCGCATGTTGTCGATCTTCATACGGGAAAGGGCTCCATAAGTCAGTGCACGCTCGATCGCCTGTCCCGGATGATTGGTGTGCACATGGACTTTGACGATCTCATCGTCTGCAACGAGAACGATGGAATCACCGATGGAAGTCAGGAATTCCTTGAATTTGTGTTCTTCTTCGATCGGAAGCGTTTTGTCCAGAAGGATGATGAATTCTGTACAGTAACCGAATTTGATATCAGCCTCTGCCTGTGGAGAAATCTTGGTCACTGCCGGTCCCGCAGTCTTCTCAAAGTCGGAATAATCTACTTCTTTGCCGAGGAAGCCGTCAATGGCACCTCTTAAAACTTCAAGGAGACCCTGTCCACCGGAGTCTACAACACCTGCTTCCTTAAGAACAGGAAGCATCTCCGGTGTCTTTGCCAGAGTTGCCTCTGCGTGTGCAAAAACTTCCTCAAAAAACGGCTGCAGTTCCTCTGCTTCCGGAGCGATCTCTGCAGCCTTGAGTGCTGCTTCTCTGGCTACAGTGAGGATGGTTCCTTCCTTCGGTTTCATAACTGCCTTGTATGCAGTCTCTACTGCACGGTCCATAGCTGCTGCAACTGCAAGTGCATCGAGTTCCTTAGCTTTCTTAACGCTCTTGGTGAATCCTCGAAGTAACTGGGAAAGGATAACACCTGAGTTTCCTCTGGCTCCACGGAGAGAACCGGAAGAGATCGCCTTGGCAAGAGTCTCCATATCCGGATCTGTCAGTGCACTTACCTCTGCAGCTGCTGACATGATCGTCATTGTCATATTGGTTCCTGTATCTCCGTCTGGTACCGGAAATACGTTTAATTCATTGATCCATTCTTTCTTTGCTTCCAGATTCTTGGCTCCTGCCAGGAACATTCTGGAAAGCACACTGGCATCGATGGTTTTTATATTCAACACGTGTTCCTCCTCTGATTCCTTAGTCTATTGCGCGAACGCCTTCTACGTAAATATTGATCTTGTCGATCTCCATGCCAGTGAAATCCTCTACTTTGTACTTCACATTGCTGACAAGGTTATCGGCGATCGTACTGATATTTACGCCATACGCTACAATCACATGGAAATTCAGGCGGATCTTGTTGTCCTCTGTGATCTTGACACTGATACCATGTTTCAGGCTTTCCATACGAAGCAGCTTGACCAGTCCGTCCTTCATGCTGACTGCTGCCATTCCTACGATCCCGAAACATTCAACTGCCACACTGCCCGCATAGGTAGCAATAACGTCTGTATCAATGACGATCTGCCCTAAGCCGGAATCTATACGTCCATTCATATAGTGACCTCCATAAAAAATTATTATATAAATGTATTATAACCCGTTTTTTTGGATAAGACAATGTTTAATTTCGACATGGGCTGTTCTCATGATTTCTAATATAAAAAGAAGCTGGTCGGATTTGATCTCCAGCCAGCTCATACACGATAGCATTTTTCTTCTTGATATTTCAGCTCCCTGCTTTTGACCTGATCCGATGAAAAACAGGGATTTCTGAAATGTTTCTAGAAAAAAACAGACGGCAGCATTGCCATAGATAAAAAAGATGTATTGCTTAGTTCTATATTAACACTCCCATCCCTATAATTCAAGTGATTTTACTATTATTTTTTTAATTATCCGTGTTTTTATAATTAAATTTTGAAATAAGATATTATTTCACACGTTTTTTCATTTTTACCATATTTTATAACATTTTTTACATATTTACAATATTCCTCATCTCTGTCGTTCCGGTTTCATACTTATAATATATAGTCTGAAAACAGCTATATTTTACCTTGTTTTTGCCCTTTTGAAGAATATTTTGAGATTTTCTATTTTTTTACTTGCAAAACCTGGCTTCATCTGGTAGAATAAAATCTGTTGAAAAAAAGCGTCAAGGAGGTGCTATCATGGCTAAATGCGCAGTTTGTGAAAAAGGTGCTTATTTCGGAAATAATGTAAGTCATTCCCATAGAAGATCCAATAAAATGTGGAAATCCAATGTAAAATCCGTTAAAGTTAAAACAGCTAACGGCGGTGCACAGAAGATGTATGTATGTACTTCTTGTCTGAGATCCGGAAAAGTTGAGAGAGCATAATTCCGAATTATGTATGAACGACCAAGCAGGGCACGGGAATTTTCCCGTGCCTCTTTTTCGTTTTACAATAAACAAAGCTATAAAACATCTGTTTTCATTGTTAATGGCAGAACATATGATAACCACAGAGAAGGCAAAGCCCGGCTGTGACAATAATGACCACATTCTCCTGTATCAGCATGCCGATCACAATTCCTATCCCTATGCAGAAAATCATCAATCCCAGAAGTCTTCCCACACTCTTACCCTCATCTTATGGTCTCATAATATCTTATGCCAAAAACCCCTGTGGAATACAAAAAGCTTTACCGCACCTGCACGATAAAGCTCTTTGATATATCTCTTACTTTTTATTTAAATCTCTGTCTCACTTTCTGTGTCATCACTCTTGCCGAATCCAGAGGCAAATCTGTCTACAAAATCCGGAACCATATCGAGGACTTTGGTGAGTCCGTCCTGATTCTTGACATTGACGAGTTTGGTAGTTCCATTCTGGATGACCAGGACGGCACTTGGGGTCAGTTTACCGGTCATTCCACCGCCGCCGTTGCTCTTCTTGTCACCCTCGAAAGCCCCTGCTCCTACGCCGAAGGAAACATCCACCAGCGGAAGGATGATCGTATCTCCGACATGGATCGCATCTCCGACAACTGTCTTGGCAGAAATAAATGCATCCATTCCTTTAAAAAGAGAATTTACAGTATCCTTAAAATTGTTTTCACCTGACATAACACCAGTCCTCCTTTATTTATGTTTCCATCGTCTGATGACGTATTTTATATTTTTATCAAAATACAGCTCTATGGCTGTTTTAACCAGCATGATCCCGTATACTCTGCCCTTCAGATTCACATTTCCATAGAGAACATTCCGGTTCTCAAAAAGCGGCATGACACGGATACAGTTTCTGTGAAGCGGGATCGTCATTCCAAGGACTGCAAGTACAGAGCCCGTGATCGACGGATCTGTGCAGTCAAATACAAGTTCTCCCTCCACTTTCGTCGGAAATACATGCCGTAAAAGACGAAATGCCCTGGTTTTGACAAGAGATATGGCTTTCTGTGTACGTGGATGTCCGATAAATGCTTTCCACCAGTCAATCTTGTCACAAAGCGCATCCTTCTTTCGGGAGAGATTCTCCAGATCTGCGGGGATCTTCATGATCCTTCGATAGACTGCTTTTATTTTGTCCCAGATCCTTCTGGCTTTATTCCCCAGATCATAAAACAGATTCTTAAGTTTCTCTGCTGTCTGCTGCCATTTGCGTTCTTTCTCGATATCCGGATCTGACAGATCTTCTTCGGATGTTTCCATCTCCGGCCAGGATGCCTGCGGGGTCTCTGCTACTTCCCGGCTGTGCTTTGTCTCATCCCGAGAAAGTTCTTTCGCTTCTATATAAGTCGCATTTCCAGTGCTGTCCTCATCAGTCTCACTGTACTCTATTTCATCATCCATGTCAGGATCTGTTTTCTTCTTGTTCTTACGGTTCCTCAGTTTCTTCAGGACTTTCATGACAGGGATCCCAAATAACCGGAAATCCGATACCGTCTGTCCATTCTGAAACCCAAGAGAAAATGAGATACCGCCAAACAGCCAGCTTACCTTCGCCCGCCCACTGGCAGTGCGGAAGGAACCGGCCTCCTTCGTCCCTTCTGCCCGATACCTTACAGGACAGAATAAAATCAGCAGCAGTGCAAACAGGATCAGCCCCAGTATTATCCCTATAAGGATCAATATAAATTTTATGATCATCCACAAGATATGTAGCATGGCATCACCTGTTCTTCCAATATTCTTCTATCCGGAAATCTCCTGTCGCATCGTAGACTTCCTGAATGATCTCCACAACCATATCCACAGCCTCGTCCTTATCGCCGGCAAGTCCGATGATCTCCGGACAGATGTCTGCAGCACTCTGCTGGATTATTGTCAGAGCCGGTATGATCTCCAGAAGGTTCCGTGGATTTTCTGAAAAAGTGATAAGATAGACACCCGGCACGATCTTCCCATGATTCAGTTTACGACGGATCTTATCTGCTTTCTTTACGCCCTCGCCAATGCGAAGATCCTTACACCATTTCAGCATCGCTTGCTTCTCCTTCGGCTGTTATTATAGAGGATTTCCTTTTTTTCGGAATCTAAACAGGGCTGCGTCAGAAACACAGCCCTATTGTACATCTTCCATGCAGAGAATCTGAACAGTTATGCTCAATCTCTACGCTGTTTGCCCCAGAGTCCCTGACTCCGTAGTTCCAGATATTCCTGGTAAGCCTTCTCCACGATCTGCTTCTCATTCGAGAAACGAAGCAGATGATAGATCTCATGGAATTTGTAATACCCGGAATCCACAAAAAACTCTTCTCTCTGAGGTCTGCTATGATAATTATCAGCCGTCATCAGATACCAATGTACTTCCTTTGTAACGATATCCTCCGGAACTGTGAAATTATAATGGCTCTTGCCGATATACTTGACTACGGTAGCCTTCACGCCAGATTCTTCCTGCACTTCCCGAAGTGCTGTCTGAATATGCGTCTCACCTGGTTCTACAGTTCCCTTTGGCAGCACCCAGCCTTCATAACGGTTCTTATAAGACTTGTAAAGTGCCAGTATCTTGCCACGATAAATTACCACACCGCCACAGCTCGTTGCTTCTATCATGTTGCAATTTCCTCCTGTACTGCGTGTGAGTTGTTACTGTTCACTCCGTTCACAGTAACTGTAAGTTTCATACACTGAACTGTTAATAGTATAACTCTTTTTGGACAAACTGGCAACCTTAATCGTTATTCGATCAGTCAAAATAATATGCATCAAAGACATCCGCCGCGATCGGCACTGCCGCCTCGCTTCCGGTACCACCATCCTCGACGATGACAGAAACCACGATATCCGGATTATCAACATTAGAATATCCGACAAACCAGGAATGGCTTGCACCACTTTCGTTGTATTCAGCAGAACCGGTCTTTCCTGCCACTGTATAGCCTCTTCCATTCAGAGAAGAAGCTGTACCGTTCTGTACAACCCCCTTCATCAGTTCTCCGAGGAGAGATGCTTCGTTGTCTGTCATCAGACGTTTATATGCTTCCGGCTCTGTGGTATCCACCTCATCACCGGCATGATTCTGCACCTTGTCGATCAGATATGGTTTCATCAGAACACCGCCGTTTGCAATGGAACTTGTGATCAGTGCCATGTGCATCGGAGATACCAGGGTATTTCCCTGACCGATCGCCGTCTGCATCGTGAGCGGAACTCCAGAGCTTCCATTTAAAGTAAAGGAGCTCTTACGATAGGATCTCAGCGGAAGCTTCTGATTAAACAGAAGGTTCTCGCTTGTCTTAAGAAGTGCAGCTCCGCCAAGCTGTGTTCCCATCTCCGCAAATGCACAGTTACAGGATTTCGCGAATGCCGCATAAAAATCCTCCTGTCCGTGAACGGTTCCTCCATAACACTGGATCGTATGGTCTTCTTTTGTGATACTTCCCTGGCAGTCATAGGAAAATCCGTTAAACGTTCCATGCTGACGAAGATAAGTCAGTGCTGTAACAATCTTGAAGGTCGATCCCGGAGGATACTGTCCCATTGTCGCACGGTTCAAAAGGCTGCTGTTTGTCTCATCATTTACAAGCTGTTCCCAGTTTGCTGCAATCGTATTCGGATCAAAATCCGGCTTGCTGACCATCGCAAGGATTTTTCCTGTAGATGGCTGAATGACCACAACAGCTCCTCTTCTGTCGCCCAGAGAATTATAGGCTGTTGTCTGAAGATCTGCATTCAGGGTGGAAACCACTGTATCTCCCACATTCTTGGCACCCATAAATTCGTTTTTGATCTGGGTCAGAAAGAATTCATGAGAACTCAGCAGCTGGAAATTTGCCTCCGACTCCAGACCGCTTTTGCCATTGGTATCATATCCGACAACATGTGCAAAAATATTGGAATACGGATAAGAACGTTCTTCCGTTCCGTCATCGCTGACATTCGTCTGTGCGAGTATTTCACCGTCTGAAGACATAATATTTCCCCTCACGACTCTGTCTGCAAATGTATCCTGCCTTGTATTATAAGGGCTGTTGATAAAGCTGTCTCTCTTTATGGCATTGAAATACACCAGATACCCTGCCAGTCCCAGAAAAATAAGCACAAAGAAGACAGATACAAATGTATATTCTTTATTTCTTGCCCGACGTCTTTTAGAAGCGGCGTGTTCTGTCGCCAATCTCCTCTCTTGCTCTGATTCTCTGTAATGCTTCCTTTTTTCGTTTCTCAAATTCCTCGTCCTCGTCTTCTCTCAAAATATACAGTCCCTGAATGATCGCCAGCATGAGGATCGTACTCAGAAGAGAACTTCCTCCATAGCTTACCAGCGGAAGAGTAACACCTGTCATAGGGATAAATTTGGTAGCACCGCCGATCGTCAGGAATACCTGAAATGCATACTCTGTTCCAAGCCCCAGCGCGATCAGCTTATAAAAAGGATTGATGATACGCAGCGCGATATTGACGATCATCAGGAAGAAACTCATGCACACCAGGATCAGGCAGATTGCAAAAATCCCTCCCAGTTCTTCACAGATCGCGCTGAAGATAAAGTCATTCTTGACAACCGGAATGGACTCCGGTGATCCCTGGCAGAGTCCCATGCCGAACCAGCCGCCAGTTCCGATCGCAAACAGTGACTGTACGATCTGGTAGCCTTCGTTCTGGTAAACTGCCATCGGATCCTTCCATGCGCTGACCCTCTGTCTGACATGGCCAAACAGATGATAGGCGACCACTGCTGCCCCGCTTCCGCCTACAAGTCCAAGTCCCAGATATCCGACATTTCTGGTAGATACATAGACCATGACCAGATAAGCCACAAAAAAGATCACGGCACTTCCAAGGTCCCTGGAAAGCACCAGTATCCCCACATGGAAAGCTGCAACTGCCGATACCTGTACCACAGCTTTAAGACTGGTATCTCTGGACAAAAATGATGCCATAAAGAATACAAAGGTAATCTTGATCGCCTCTGATGGCTGCACACCCAAAAGTGTCAACTTCGCTCCATAGCTGGTTCTGGCCAGAAGAAATACTGCTGCCAGAAGTACAACGCCTATTCCTGCATATATCCAGGTCAGTTTGCGAAGAAAACGCATCTTACGGATCATGACCGGTATTGCAAGCGCAACAGCACTGGCACCGGCCGCAACAAGAAGCTGCTTGGTAGCCATCGTGATGTCAAGACGGCACAGCATGATAAATCCAACACTCAAAAGCATGCACATATTATTCAGAAGCAGCAATGATGCTTTCTTGTACAAGACTCTGTACAGGATCTGGATCACTGCAAAAAAGATCTGCATTTCTATATAAAAACGTACCACCTTGTAATCAAACGTCTTGAGGTAGATCACAAGAAACGCAGTGAAGTCGATAAAAAAGATCAGGATAAGCTGCTGACGCAGAAGCTCATTCCTCTCCTCTTCATCCGGCTGACGCACGGTATAAAAACAATGAAACGTATAGACGATCATCAGCGTCAGGATGATGTATTTGGATAATTCTACTATTACATTGATCATATGCCCCTACTCGGCTCCTCTTTTAAAATGTCCTTTGGTAAAGTTCCTTTCGGCAGGTATACGGTTATGATAATATACCCCCAGAAATTCATCCAGAATCTGCTCTGTTTCCTTAGCTGTCTCCATAGTCAGGGAAATACGTAAGGACTGCATCCCAAGTGCAAGCACCTGCTTCGACTCCTTAAGAAGTCCATACGGCAGACTATTATAGATTATATTATAGCAGCGTTCTTTTGTTTTTGTAGTTCCTGTTTTCCATGGGTGGCAGACACAGACTGCTGTAAATTCCTTGTCGTATCTGTCCTTCAGGACCATACTGCCCTCGCACATATCACAGGAAGCGATATTTTTGCGGACGCACTGCGCTGACTGCATCAATGGAATATATCCATATACGATAAGCTCACTGTTCCTGTTATCCCTGTGACGCATTTCCGCTTCTTTCAGTTCCAGAGGTACCGTATTCTTAAGAATGTCCTGTTTCTCCCAGAAATCGACGGCTTCGTTATTCCAGGTATACATCGTTGCATCCAGAACCGCAGATTTCTCAAGGCCCTGTTTTTTCAGCATTCCATAGGATTCCAGATTTCTCACAAGAAATCCCTTCATTCCTTCCTCAAGCCACCTTAAAGCAGTCTCAAAAAAATGCTCCGGTGCCTGTTCTCTGGTGATATAAGGAAATGCAAGATACAGTTCTTTCTGGTTCTGAATGCCCCTGGCCATTGCCTGCTCCATAACAAAATATGGAAGATACAATCCCTGAACTTCGTCTCTCTGCCATGCTGTCTCTGCCTGCTCCATCGTTTCGCAGGATATGAACATGCCTGGTATACTGCCATTCTTTCCGGCAGGACTCCCTTCCATTGTGGCAAACACTGGTCTGTCCGCTGCTTTCCGGTACATCGGCGCACAAAGTTCTTCTCCCAATGCTGCCAGAGCGTTTCTCCTGAGTTCATTAAGAAGTTTCACCGGAACAAAGATATTTCCATCCATCTGGATATCCAGGGATTCCCATTCAAATTCAGTATTTCCCAGTTTCTCCATCTGTTTGCGGATACGCTCCTCTGACATCGGATGTTCCTTGGCAAACTGGACTTCTCCATCGGAAACCACCACCTGCCTGTCCCCGCAGGAAACCTGCAGGATTGCCGGGCTCTCCGGGTAAAGCATCAGGCTTCCGGTGATCTTCTCCTTACATTTCGTAAGTTCTCCGGATACGCCGCCGGTCTTCTTCTCATTGGAGAATGCCATCATGGACGGACCGTTGTGCTGCTTATAATAGCCCGTGCAGGAACCGCCTCTGTTAAAGATATCTAAAAGATATTTCCTGTCTTTGTCTGTCACCTGATAATTTTGTCTGTTCTCTAACAATATGTCCAGATATTTCCGATACATACCTGTCACCCCGGCTGTATATCCCGGCTGTTTCATTCTTCCCTCGATCTTGAGCGACATCACGCCCGCTTCTACAATCTCCGGCAGAATATCCAGTGTACAGATATCCTTAAGACTCAGAGGACACAAATCCTCTGTCTTCGGAAATTTCCTGTCCTCTCCCTTACGGACCTGGTAAGGAAGCCTGCATGGCTGTGCGCATCTTCCACGGTTGCCGCTCCTGCCTCCGAGGATGCTGCTCATCAGGCACTGCCCGGACAGACTGTAGCAAAGAGCCCCATGGACAAACGCTTCGATCTCAATACTGCTTTCCTTGTGCATGGCAGCCAGTTCCTCAAGGCTTAATTCCCTGGCAGCAACGACACGTGCCGCTCCCTGTTCCTCAAGGAATTTCATTCCCTCCGGTCCGGTAACTGCCATCTGTGTGCTGGCATGGATATGCATGTCCGGAAAATTTCTGCGGATGAACTGAAAAACGCCAAGATCCTGAACAATGACCGCATCCAGTCCCGCCTCATACAGCGGTTTCAGGGAATCAAAAAGTTTTTCCCTGATCTCACGGTTCTTAAGCAGTGTATTTACTGTGAGATACAGCTTCCTGCCATGAATGTGCGCTGTCCGGATCGCACGGATCAGTTCTTCCTGTGTAAAATTCTGCGCGTAAGCTCTTGCCCCGAAATCCGGTCCGCCTACATAAACTGCATCTGCACCGGCTCCGATCGCAGCCTCGAATCCCTCATAGGAACCTGCCGGTGAAAGTAATTCTATTTCCTGTTTCTTCAAATGAGATTTTCCTTTCATCTGATCATTCTGTAACAAATAAAGAGGACTACCGAAGCAATCCCCTCCCTACTCTTACTTAAGCAACTTATCTATCTCTTCTTCCAGTTCCTTGACCTTCCCTTCGAGAAGTTCCTTCTGTGTTCTGGCATCCTGTTCTTTCTTCTCAGTTTCTTCGATCTTCATGCGGAGTGCGATCAGTTCATGCTTTAATTCATACATCTCCTGATCCTTCTGCTGAAGATCCTGCTCAAAGATCTCTGCCTGCTTCTTTGCCTTGAAATAATCATCTGTAACATTCAGGCTGAGCAGGGTGTGCTTTGTCTCCATTGGCTGACGGGAATATCCCGGCATTTCGCTCAATTCAGACATTTTGTTATTTATATATGATGCCACTTTCTGGAAATACTCTTCAGATTCGTAACCACCAAGAGTTATGATCTTCCCTCCGATGACTACCTGCGCCGTATTTTTGACTGCCATAACAAGCCTCCCGTATCTTAAACTTTCATCCTTCTTCCATAACGGAAGCCGACCAGATTTTTACAAATCTATGGCGTAGTAATACTCCTCACGCCTTGTCTGTACTCCATTATAATCGAATTTTGTAAAAATGTATAGGAATTTTTACGAATTTCTTTCAATTCCGAGATGCTTATAGGCAAGTGCGGACGCTGTACGGCCTCTCGGGGTCCTGTTGAGGAAGCCATTCTGTAGAAGATATGGCTCATAAACATCCTCCAGAGTGCCTGCATCCTCCCCGATCGCTGCCGCCAGAGTCTCCAGACCAACCGGTCCTCCCTGGAAGTTTACGATCAGTGTCTTGAGGATCCTCCGGTCGATCTTGTCCAGTCCATATTGATCCACTTCAAGAAGATCCAGTGCAAAAGAAGCTACATCATAAGTGATCTTTCCATCGTATTTGACCTGTGCAAAATCACGGACTCTCTTGAGAAGACGGTTTGCAAGGCGCGGGGTTCCTCTGGAACGCTTGGCGATCTCTGCCGCACCCCTCGTATCGATCTCAACACCAAGG